>Ga0222719_10001534_pt1 | contig 22184 bp, 22 predicted proteins | sample C33_34DmetaG_FD_165039 | JGI IMG/M metagenome (GOLD analysis project Ga0222719, IMG submission 165039) | Estuarine water microbial communities from San Francisco Bay, California, United States - C33_34D | ecosystem: Environmental > Aquatic > Marine > Unclassified | place: USA: California...
TACTACTTGTGATCATTATTTTATTCATAAAATACTACTTGTGATCATTTGTTATATTTTATTGATAAATATAACATTTATTATGATCATTATTTTATTGATAAAATACTACTTGTGATCATTTGTTATATTTTATTGATAAATATAACATTTATTATGATCATTATTTTATTGATAAAATACTACTTGTGATCATTATTTTATTCATAAAATACTACTTGTGATCATTTGTTATATTTTATTGATAAATATAACATTTATTATGATCATTATTTTATTGATAAAATACTACTTGTGATCATTTGTTTTTCTTATCATAAGTTTAAAAATACATATGTTAATATATAAACAGAATAATTTTTTATATTGTTTTATTCATATACCAAAAACCGCAGGTAAAACAATACGAAATAATATTAAAAATACAACAGAAATAATTAAAGAATATTGGGGATGTTCAGATGATTTTGATTATGCTCATATTTCTTATGCATTACGAAATAAGTTTTGTAAATATGATAAAGTTTTATATCATACATATGTGAGAGATCCATATCAAAGATTAATAAGTGCGTATTTTTATAAAAATCCAATAAATACTATTACGGATTTACGTATATTTATTAAAATGGTATTAAAATATTACGATTTTTCAATTTATAATTATAATTTTATTCATTATTATCCTTCTTATTTATTTATTTGTGAAAATACACTAATACTACCTAAAGATATTATTATTGAAAAAATTGAAGATAATAAAGATTTTAAAATTAATACTCGTGATATTTCTATATTTTTAGATGCTGAATGTATTTCAATTATTGATAAAGTATATGCAAAAGACTTTGAGTTATTTAATTATAAAAATGAAAACATATTAATTTAATACAAATAATTAAATTTATGAAAATTATTTTAAAATGATTAATTTATTAAAAAATGATAAAATTATTAGATATAATTTATCTCTAAGATGATAACTATTGATCATTCTAATAATAAATTTTGTCCAGGTCCTTGTAATGATATTGAGGATGAACCAAATATTCCTGGAATTACATTTTTTAAACCATTAAATGGTAAAAAATATGAAAAAATTGTATATCCATTAAATAATTCTAAATTGGAAATATTAAATTTTCGTATGTGTAAAAATTGTATTGATAGATACTATGATTTAGATGATGAAACATCAAAAAAAGATGCTTTAATAATTCTTAAAAAAATGATTACAAAAAATGTAGCAAATAAAGAAATTAAAGAATATGTTCAAAGTAATTTATCTATCTAACAAAAACTCACAACAATAAATAAGTTCTCAAATAATAAACAACAAATTTTTAACTTTTTTTATAAACTCTATTCAAATATATTTTATCAATGTAATTATTTATAATCTAAAATAAACATTTATAATTTTGATTTTATAATTTATAATTTATAATTTTTATTTTTAATTTTATTTTTAATTTCTAATTTTAATTTTATTTTTGATTTTTAATTTTTATTTTTAACTTTTTTTATGAACTTTATTCAAACATATTTTTATTTTTTTATTGATAAAATTTTGCATCGATCATTTGAAATTATTTTCTGATAAATATAACATTTAATATGATCATATTTTTTCTGTTAAACTTACAAAAATGTTAATAAATGATCACGGAAGTATAATTTAACAATAAAAATATGATCATAATTATTCTGTTAAACTTACAAAAATATTTACAAATGATCACGGAAGTATAATTTATCAATAAAAATATGATCATATTTTTTCTGTTAAACTTACAAAAATAATTATAAATGATCACGAAAGTATAATTTATCAATAAAAATATGATCATAATTATTCTGTTAAACTTACAAAAATATTTACAAATGATCACGAAAGTATAATTTATCAATAAAAATATGATCATATGAAAAGTTATGATAAGGAATATTAAATTTAATAAATTTAAAAAAAAAATAATTATAAAAATTTAATTAGAATATGCTAATCCACCCATACCACTTAAGATACGTAATACATTATAATTTACAGCATAAACATATAAATTACCAGAATTTGCATGAGTTATACTTAATTGAGCAGAATCAATACGACTCATATTAAGGGTTCCAGATGGTTGATGTTCTTCTGGTTTTAATGCAAAAGAATATACATTAATACCAGGATTTCGCATTGGAATATTTGTATGGTGTTGATATGGTTGAACTAAATTAAAATAATTTCCATCACGTTGAGCAAAACGATCATTACCATTTAATTTTAATTCAGCACTTGTTGTTGAATTTGTTCCACCTTTTGTATATAATTTAGTGCTATCTGCGCTATCTGCTTTTGGTGTAACAAAACAATTCCATAATACAGATTCATCTGTACCATTATTTTTATTTACCCAAATTAATTCCTTAACCGGATGATTAAAATTTAAACGAGTTGCTATAGTATTAACAGTAACAGCTTCACTACCAGTAAATTGAACTTGTTCAATTAAATATTCATGAGATAATTGTGCAAATCTACGACGTTCATCAGTGTCTAAAAAGATATAATCAGCATATAATTTAACATCAGATAATACAGCCTCATCAGCTCCACCGGTAACAACAGGTGCATGAGAAGCGCCAATGCCAGTATCAACTTGATACTTATTAGTATTAGTACCACTCGGAGTAATAAATACTTTTTGTTTTTCATTAAATTCGATATTAATTTTAACTTCATGATATTGTAAGGCAATTAAGGGAAGTGCTAAACCAACATTACGACAAAACCAAAATTCTAAAGGAATTTTTAAATTAATTTTTTTAGAATCAGGATCTGCTAAGGTACCTTTAGCAATTTTATATGGATTATTATCACTATTATCAATAGTTTGACCACTAATCATTCGATTCATTCCATCATATTTTTCGGATGGACAGGTTAATTCATTCCAAATATACATCCATTGGCCATATTGTTTATCTATTCTTTGACCACCAATTTCAATTTCTAAACTTTTTAAAATATTATATCCAACCCATGGTTGAATATAAGCATCTTTTGTTGTTGCATGAGCATAAGAAGTATCTTTTAAATCAATAGTAGCTTCAAGCATTAATTTATGAAGTAAATCCCCATTACGTGATATTTGACAAGTGATACGACTTCCAAATGCGGGATTTCCATTCGGACTTTGAACTATTGATTCAATAGAGAAATTAGTATGACGACGATAAACTACCTTAAAAAAGGTAATTTGCGGATTACCTGTTAGATATACATCTTGTGCTCCATAGGCAACTAATTGAAGTAATCCTCCACCCATTATTTAGTATTTATTATTAAGCAAATAAAAAAAAAATGATATTTAATTTAAATAATGATATTATGAATGAAAGTGTAAAAAGAAAAAGACTTAATACTGATATGTCTAATGAAGATCCTCCTATTTTAAAAAGAATTAAACAAGCTTCAGATTATAATCAGTTAATTAGAATACCAGATATTGAATATGAAAAATATATAGGTTATATTGATTGTAATAATTTTGAATTAGATTTTGGTAATATTGAAATTAATAGAATTATTAATGAAGATGTAGTAAATAATAGAGTTAGTGAAAATATAAAATATTATAATAAAAATAAAAAATTTTGTGATTTTGGTAATGCTATTTTGTCTCTTAATTTAAATAATCCAACAAAATTATATATTATAGATGGACAACATAGATTAAAAACATTAGAAAAAATTAAAAATATTATTAGAACAGATGGTCAAGATCAAATAAAACATAATATAGATAATGAAGAATTTAAAAAAATATCACTTAATATTGCTATTACAATAATAGTATTTGAAACTACTATTGAATGTCAAAAATATTTAAAACATTTTCAAAATCAATATCATAGTGATTTAAGATTATTTTCGTTTGATGAAAAATATAAAAGAGAACAATTAGAAAAACTAATAAATATTTTTAAAGTAAGATATAAAGAAAGATTTATAAAATATGAGAAAGATTTAGAAAATCAAATAAAATTTCATAAAGCAATTAAAGAAGTTAATAAACCAAATTTATCAGATGGAATTGTTGCTGATTTTTTAAAAAATGAATATTTAAAAATAGATATATTTAATAAGCCTGATATTAATGTAGAAACTATTGAAGAAATTAGTATATTTATTAGAGATAATTTAAATCTTAAAGACAATCAAAAAGATTCTGTAGATAAAAAGAAGGATAATTGTTATTTTGGTTATATTAGATGTAATTTTGAATCTTCAAAAGAAGAAAGACTATTAATTAAAAAAATTAATGAAGAATTTCCTTATTAAATAAATATAAATATTATTATTTTATTATTTGAAGTAATAAATTAAATATTATATTAAAAATAAAATGTATATATTATTAAATAATTTAATAGGTGGTGCAATAACATCAGAAAAAGAAAAACCAAATAATAAAGCAGACTTAAAAAAACTGGCAACTTTAGTAAATTCATTAAATGAAAAATTTATAGCAATACATAATATGAATAATGAAAATAAAGAAATAAAAATAAAATATAATAATAAATGTTATAAATTAATTCTTATAACAGAATATGAACCACCAAATGTAAGTATAAGTCCAGATCATTATTTTAAATGTAGAATAGCATATATTAATGATAAAAATGATGAAATTATAATACCATGGCATTTATCAATATATTCAACTGACTATTATAATAATAAAGATGCGATTATATCATATGTTCATATTACAAGAGAAGCAAAAAAAACAGAACCATATAATGCAAAAATGAAAAAAAATTATGAACAATTAAAAAATAATACAAAGATAATAGTTGATGAAATAAATAATACACTAAAGTCTTCAAAAATATATTTTAAAGAATACACTATTGAAGGTATAATAGAAACTTTAAAAGTTGATCTTCAATTAAATAGATTATTATATTCATTTTCGGATGATTTAGAAATAAAAGATAAATTTAATTTAAGTGATGATAATAAAGAAATATTAAGACTTGAAGAAATTTTATTTAAAGAAGGTATAATTCATATTTTACTTGAATTTAATGAAAAAATAAATACAAATAGAAGTAATGTAAATACTCAAATAAGAAGAATAAATGAAAAATATTTTAAAAATATAACAGATAAAATTAAAGATAATAATGATTTAAGATATAAAACAAATAAAAATAGATGTGCTTTAAAAACTGAAACATATAATAAATTAAAAATAAATAATTTTGAATGTTATTTAGAAGATGAAGAATATTATAATACTAATAAAAATTTTAATGATTTAAAAGAAAGTAAAGAAAAAATATTAAATGAAAATAAAAGAATATTAGATATAGAAATAAGCGATTTAAAACAAGAAATTTCAGATAAACAAAAAGAAATTTTTAATTTAAAAATAGATTATGAAGAAAATAAACATAATAAACAATTTTTAAATAAATCCACTGATTTAAAAAATACTTTAAATAATTTATCATTATGGAGTATAAATGTATTTAATATAAATGAAAATATAGATAAGTTAATTTCTAATAAAAACTTATTATTGAATTCAAAAATAATTTCATTTATTGATAAATATACTAATATTCAGTCTCTAAATAAAAAAGATGATTTTTTAGAAAATTTTGATTCTAATATAAAAAAAGAATTAATAATAGATAATAAAAAATTATTAATAGTTAATAAAGAATTAAAAAAAAAATTAAAAAATGAAAATATTAATATAAAAAACAATTTTGATTCTTTTTATTTTATATATAAAAAATCAAAATTTAAAATTATATTTATATCAAATAATTTAATAGAATATAGTTATTATTTATATAAAAAATTTAGTAATAATAAATCAGTTATAAATAGTTATAATAATATATTATCAAAATCCTTATCATCAACCAGAAGTAAAAAATCAACAATATTAAGTAGTTTTAAAAGTTTAGAAAATAAAAAATTAGAAAATATAGAAAAAATGTTTAAAGAAAATGATAATTATTTAGATAGATATATAAGTTTTTACACAACTAAATATATTAATAAATATAAAAAAATAGGTAAATATGAAAAAATAATTTATCTTAAAAGTAAAATTGATAAATATAAAAGTAAAAAAATAAATATAGAAAAAGAATATGATAAAAAGATGAATATTATAGTAAATGATATATTAAATATATTATATAGTAAATATTTAAAATTAATTGTATTATTTAAAAAATTAATTGAAAATGATAAAAAAGATGATATAAGACGTTTATTAGTAGAAATTTTAATAAGGAATAAAAAAAATTTTAATTTAAAAGATGAAGACTATTATATAATAATTGAGAAAATTAATGATAAAATTTCAGAAGTTAATACTAATTTAGATTCAGAAAATAATACTTTTTTTAAACATGCTAATAAATTAATAACTCTTGATCCTATATTAAAAAATACTTATACCAAAAATGATATAACATTTTTTGGATTAGAAAATAAAGATGAAATTAAAACAGTAAAACAAAATCAAAAAAAATTTAAAGATGCAAAAACGTTTTATACTAATTTAATAAAAATAAAAGATAATGTAAATTTAGAAAATACAGATGAATTATTAAAAGAAATTTCAACTTTATTTATTGAAATAATAAATAATAATTATATGATTAATATTAATGAAATAAAAGAAAATTTAACACATAAATTAAGAATTTATAAAGTAGATATAATTGAATTTAAAAAGAAAGTAAATATATTAATAAAACAAAAAGAAATATTAGAAAATATAATTAATAATGAACCAAAATTAAATGAAAAATATTATGAAGAAGTAAATAAAATTTATGAATTATTAAATAGAAATACATAAATTATATATTTTTAAATTTATATATAAAGAAATATAAATATAATATATATATATGTTATATAGACATCATAGTTATAAGAAAAATTTATGTTTTATTATACCAGATACTAAATGGTATAATAATTATAATACTCTTAAACCGAATCATGGATTAATTGAAAATATTTTTATTGATGGATTTGAAAATTTTTTATTTTTCACAACTATTATAATTTTTTCAAAAGTAATTTTTACAAATAATTCAAATAAATTTATTAATACATATACTAATAGTTTAATACATTTTTCTAAAAAATTTATTAATTTTAATAATTCATATTTACAAATTAGTTTAACTGGTGCATTTATTTCATTTTTTTTAGGTATTAATCATGTTTTAGGTTATGAACATAAAAAAAAATAAATATAAATATTATATTTAGTTGGAATAAGCTAAACCACCCATACCACTTAAGATACGTAATACATTGTAATTTACTGCATAAACTTTAACTGTTCCTCCAATTTCACAGTTTAAGGATAAAGAAGCCGTATCAATACGACTCATATTAAGAGTTCCAGATGGTTGATGTTCTTCAGGTTTTAATGCAAAAGAATAAACATGAATACCATGTTCTGTATCTGGTATATTAGTATGATGTTGATATGGTTGAACATGTGTAAAATATTGTCCATCACGTTGAGAGAAACGATCATTACCATTTAACATTAATTTAGCATCAGTTACGGTTTCATAATTATTATCAGCTTTTTTAACTCGCCATATTAATTCTTTAACCGGATGATTGAATGACATTTTAATTGCTTTTTGTGTACTTCCAATTGTTTCGTCACCAGTAAATTGAACTTGTTCAATTAAATATTCATGAGATAATTGTGCAAATCTACGACGTTCATCTGTATCTAAAAAGATATAATCCGCATATAAAGATGCTCCAGTAATAGTATCAACCGTTCCAAAATCTATATTAACTTTAACTTCATGATATTGTAAAGCAATTAAGGGAAGAGCTAAACCAACATTACGACAAAACCAAAATTCTAATGGAATATATAATTTACCACTATGATTTATCATTTCTCTAAAACCATCAACTTTCCCAGTAGGTAATGTTAATTCATTCCAAATATGCATCCAATCGCCATATTGACGGTCAATTAATTGACCACCAATTTCAAGTTCAACTTTATCAATTATTTGATGACCAACTCTTGCTACTGAACCTTCAGTAACAGAAAAACTTCCATCAACTTCTAAATATAATTTATGAACTAAATCACCATTACGTGAGATTTGGCATGTTACACGTTTGTCTTTTCCAACTTGTCCGTTAAAAGATTGAACAATAGATTCAATCGAAAAATTTGTATGACGACGATATACTACCTTAAAAAAGGTAATTTGTGGATTACCAGTTAAATACACATCTTGTGCTCCATAGGCAACCAATTGAAGTAAACCTCCACCCATTTTTTACTATTTATTATTAATAAAGAAAAAAAAAATAATAAAATAAATATTTTTTAATTTAATTAGAATAAGCTAAACCACCCATACCACTTAAGATACGTAACACATTATAATTAACAGCGTATAATTTCATAATATCAGCAACCTCGCCACCATTATCATTATCAATTTGTAAAGAAGCAGTATCAATACGACTCATATTAAGAGTTCCCGATGGTTGATGTTCTTCAGGTTTAAGTGCAAAAGAATATACATGAACACCTTGACCTGTATCTGGTATATTAGTATGATGTTGATATGGTTGAACAAGTGTAAAATATGTTCCATCACGTTGAGAGAAACGATCATTTCCATTTAACATTAATTTAGCAGATTTTACTATTCTATATTCTGAATAATCACTTTTACTCACACGCCATATTAATTCTTTAACAGGATGATTGAATGACATTTTAACAGCTTTACCCGTATCAACTTGTTCTTGTCCAGTAAATTGAACTTGTTCAATTAAATATTCATGAGATAATTGTGCAAATCTACGACGTTCATCAGTGTCTAAAAAGATATAATCAGCATATAAAGTTGCACCAGTAAGATCAGAAGTGCTACTAAATTCAATATTAACTTTAACTTCATGATATTGTAAAGCAATTAATGGAAGAGCTAAACCAACATTACGGCAAAACCAAAATTCTAATGGAACATATAATTTTTTTCCAGTTTTATTAATCATATCTTGAAAACCACTTTTTTTACCTTCTGGTAATGTTAATTCGTTCCAAATATGCATCCAATCACCATATTGACGATCAATTAATTGACCACCAATTTCAAGTTCAACTTTATCGATTGCAGCATGACCAACTCCCGGTTTTCCAACTCCATCTTGTTTAGTAAAATCACTAGTAGCATCTAATTCTAAATATAATTTATGAACTAAATCACCATTACGTGAGATTTGGCATGTTACACGACTTCCAGCAGCGGGATTTCCATTAAAAGATTGAACAATAGATTCAATCGAAAAATTTGTATGACGACGATATACTACCTTAAAAAAGGTAATTTGTGGATTACCAGTTAAATATACATCTTGTGCTCCATAGGCAACCAATTGAAGTAAACCTCCACCCATTTTTTACTATTTATTATTAATAAAGAAAAAAATAAAATGATAAAAATAACATATTATTTTTCATCATATGTTTTATTATGGTATTTTTTATATATTTTAAATATTATTCCTTATAATCCTATTATATTTTTTTATTTAATTTTATTATTTGTAATATGGATGTTATTTTATATGATTTATTTAAAATTATCTTTTAAAAAAATAATATTTTTTTTAATAGTTTGTATTATTATTTTCAAAATTATACCAATTTTAACATTAAAACATGAATTTAATTGTATTGATGTTTTATTTGGATTTTTAATATTTATGATATATCATTTTATATTATATTATACAATTAATGTCGAACCAATTCAACATTATATAAATTTTATTAATTATTATAAAAAACTTCCAAATAATTTAAATATAATTTTTAATAAAATTATATTTTAAAAAAAAGATATAGTATATATTTAGTTAGAATAAGCAAGACCACCCATACCACTTAATATACGTAACACATTATAACTGTGTGCAAATAAATATATATTACCAGCTGCAGAACTTCGAGGAATTGTAATTTGAGCAGTATCAATACGACTCATATTAAGAGTTCCAGACGGTTGATGTTCTTCAGGTTTTAATGCAAATGAATATACACCAATATTTGTAGCTGCAGGTATATTAGTGTGATGTTGATAAGGTTGAACTAAAGTAAAATATTTAGGATCTCTTGGTGCAAAACGATCATTACCATTTAATTGTAATTCAACTTTATCAGTTACTTGTTGTTGCCAATCACACCAATCTTTTTTGTTTTGATCAGATTCTTTCATATTAACCCATACTAATTCTTTGACAGGATGATTAAAAGACATTTTAAGACGAGTTTTACTACCTGCAACTGCAGATTCAGATCCAGTAAATTGAACTTGTTCAATTAAATATTCATGAGATAATTGTGCAAATCTACGACGTTCATCAGTATCTAAAAAGATATAATCAGCCCATAAAGCTGCATATGATAATGTTAAATTGCTATCTTCAGCACCAGACGAAGCAGAAGCATAAGATTTAGTTAGTTCATTAAAATTAATATTGATTTTAACTTCATGGTATTGTAAAGCAATTAAAGGTAATGCTAAACCAACATTACGACAAAACCAAAATTCTAAAGGAATATATAATTTAATATTAACACCATCAGCAATTGTATGGTATGAATTCGCATCATTATAATTTCCAATCATTTTATCAAAACCCTCTTTTTTACCAGATGGTAAAGTTAGCTCATTCCAAATTTGCATCCAAATTCCATATTGGCGATCAATTAATTGACCACCAATTTCAACTTCAGCAGTTTTAATAATATAGTGTCCTAAATTTTGTGTTTTAATGACTTTACTAGCAGTTCCACCAATTTCAACTTGTAAATATAATTTGTGAAGTAAATCTCCATTACGAGATATTTGGCATGTCATACGACTTCCAAAACCGACAGTGCCATTATGGCTTTGAATAATAGATTCAATAGAGAAGTTAGTATGACGTCTGTATACAACTTTAAAAAAGGTAATTTGTGGATTACCGGTAAGATATACATCTTGTGCTCCATAGGCAACTAGTTGAAGTAAGCCTCCACCCATTTTATGTTATTTATTTATAGCAAATATAAAAATAATATGAAATATATATAATTAAATGAATTAATGAATTAATTAATCATTTTGAATAAATTTAATATGTCTAATAACACTACTATCAGAATAATTATAGATTTCTGATGTATTAGATAAATCTTTATGAAAAACTTTGATAAGTTCATTAATTTTATTTTTTCTATTTAAAAGATCCTTATCTAAATTAATACCATCTTGTATTTGTTTATTTGAAGAATATTTTTTATGAACAAATTCTGGTTGTGCTTCTTTAATTTTTTGAACATATTCGATATATGTATCTTTTAATGTAACTTTAATTAGTTCAACAACTCCTAAATAATATTTATAATATTCAATAAATTTATGTTTTCTTGCTAAATTAATTTTATATTGATTTTCTGTAATTTGTTTAGTAAGAAATTTATATCTATTCTCATTATACCATTTACTAATAACAGTATCTCTAATTTTACCTTTAATATCAGGAACAATAACATGATTATAATGTCTATATAATTGTTCAATATTACTAATATTTTTAAAAACATCAGTATTATGAAAAATAGATTTATCTTTTAAACAAATATTAATATAATTACATGAATTATTACCATTCCATAAGATAGAATGTGCTGTCCAATAAGCTTGTATATTATCATCATCACATAAATTATCATGAGGATTTCTATCAATTGGAATGCCATTTTCTCGCATATATCTAAAATATTCAGGATTATGAATATATCTATTTTTTTTAACAATATTACCAGTTTTCCAATCAAATGCGGTATGACATATCCAACACCACATTTGATCACATCCAGATGATTTCATAATAGCATTTTTACAACCAGGACAAGGTTTAGTATCTTTATTAATAATTTTAGCAGTTTCAATATCATCTTTATCACAAACATGATTATCATCAATAATTTTATGACATTCTTTACAAGTATATTGTTTGCATAATAAACAATACCAATCAGAATTTACAAATCCTTCACAATCAGGATTTTTACAAGGATAAATATAACTACTTTTTTTAATATTTTCTAATTTTCTTCTACCATTTAAATTTAATTCATTTTTAATATATTGTTTATATCCACCAATAGAATGTATTTTAATATAATATGTTAAAGAATATTTAACTTCATTATTAATTTCATCTTTAATAGTATTAATTTTTTCTATTAAATTATCTTTTTCTTGAATAATATCAATAGATTTTAAAGTATGTGGTATTTGTGCTTTATCTTCTAACATTAAAACTTCTTTAATATGATTTTTCAAAGTATTATCTACATATATTTTTGTAAACATATCAATTAAATTTTTTCTGGTTAGAGTTTTTTGACAATTAGGACAAGGTTTATCAACTTTAATAACAGAAATTAAATATGTATTCCAGCATGGTTTACATACAACATATGAACAATATGGACAGTTAGAAGTATTATTTTTTTTAAAAGTTTCACAACATAGTGAACAATCTATACTCATATTTGATTAACTGAGTAAGTTAAAAAAAAATCATTTTTTTTTAAAGTATTAAATTATTTTTTAATTGGAATAAGCTAAACCACCCATACCACTTAATATACGTAAAACGTTATAATTAGTTCCCCAAACTTTCAAAGTTCCAAAAGAATTACTTTTAACAATTAATCGTGCAGTATCAATACGACTCATATTAAGTGTTCCAGATGGTTGATGTTCTTCTGGTTTAAGAGCAAATGAATATACATTAATACCTTTATTTTGAGAAATATTAGTATGATGTTGATATTGTTGAACTAATGAGAAATAATCACCATCTCTTGGTGTGAATCGATCATTACCATTTAATTGTAATGAAGCTTGAACAACAGGATTTTGACCACTTGGAACAACACCTAATATTGTATTAGTTAAATTAGAATAATCACCATATAAATTAGACAATTGATATGCAAAATTGGAATCACCAGCAATATTACAATCAAACTTTTCAGTTGTATAATTATACCAAACTTCATTATCATCTGGTTTAATAGTCCAAACTAATTCTTTAACAGGATGATTCATTGTTAATTGAATGCTTTTTTGTTCTTGTTTAATTGTGTCTTCTCCAGAATATTGTAATTGTTCAATTAAATATTCATGAGATAATTGTGCAAATCTACGACGTTCATCAGTATCTAAAAAGATGTAATCAGCATATAAAGTTGCATTTTTAATTTGTTGTTTAGTAATAGTATTATCTCCAGATTTTTTCTGATAAGCAGAACCAACATATGTACAATTATTAAATGTTTCAATTTCAATATTAACTTTAACTTCATGATATTGTAAAGCAATTAAAGGTAAAGCTAAACCGATATTTCTACAAAACCAAAATTCAAAAGGTATATATAATTTAGTATCTTTAAAGCTTGTCATATCAGTATCAGCTCCAACCATAGTTTGATAACCGGTTTGTTTTTCAATAGGTAATGATAATTCATTCCAAATATACATCCAATCAGAATATTGTTTATCAATTTTTTGACCACCAATTTCTAATTCTACAGATTTAATTAAACGTAATCCGATATAATTGACATATCTGTCTACATCGATATCATTCCATACATTTGTAGGAATTTCTTGTAATTTTGGTAAATCAACTTCTAAAATCATTTTACTAACTAAATCTCCATTACGTGAAATTTGTGATGTAACTCTATTACCAAAATCAAAATTGCCACTAAAAGATTGTCTAATAGATTCGATAGAAAAATTAGTATGTCTTCTATATACCACTTTAAAGAAAGTAATTTGTGGATTACCGGTTAAATAAACATCTTGTGCTCCATAGGCAACTAATTGAAGTAAACCTCCACCCATTTTTAAGTATTTATTATATATAAAAGAAAAAATATATAATAAAAGTAATTTATAAATTATTAATAAAGATGATGAAAGAAAGATGTAGTAAAAAACGAATACATGTAATAGATAATGTAACAGAAGCAAGTACATTAGATGATATTCATATAAATACAATAAAAAAGTTTAAAGAAAAGAATGAAAATATTAATAATTTGGTAAATGATATAGAAAAGTTAAAAATATTAAATATAGATATAAATGATAAATTAAGTAATGATAATTTAAATATAAATAGTAATGAAAAAAAAAAGTTATGGTATAGTAATGTATTGGTGAAGGAGGATATATTAAATAAAACGATAGAATTAAATGAATTAAATGAATCAAATGAGATTGATTATTATGAAAAAACAGGTAAAATTCTTTTTAATTATTATGACATTTTAGATAAAAATGTTCATACTAATAATATTTCAGTAAATAAGAATAAAAAATTTACAATTTTGGATGCATTAAATATAGATATAGGAAATAAAGTAGATTCGAGTGTAAATAATAAGACAAAGACTTCTTTAGTAAATGAGTATTTGTCAATAACAGAGAATAAATATATAAATCATTTAGATGGTGAATTTATAAGTGAATTATGTAGTAATTGTAATAAAGGAAATATGATAAATTTGCAACATGAAGCAATATCAATATGTATAGAATGTGGATATCAAGATTTTTTATTGGCAGAACAGAATAGACCAATAATGATAAATGATAAGAAGGATAATATTCATTATAGTTATAAAAGAATAAATCATTTTAGGGAGTGGTGTAATCAGGTTCAAGGAAAAGAAAGTACGGATATTCCGAATGAAGTATTTGATAAAATTTTGAATGAATTAAAAAAAGAAAAGATAACAGATACAAAAACTTTAACTCCAAAACATATGAGATCAATATTAAAAAAATTAAGAACTCATAAATATTATGAGCATGCAGCATATATAATAAATAGAATAAATGGTGTGCCTCCTCCCCAATTTAGTCCAGAATTAGAACAAACATTATCAAATATGTTTATGCAGACACAGCCTTTATTTATTAAACATGCTCCAAGTAATAGATTAAATTTTATTTCTTATTCGTATATATTGCATAAATTTTTTTTAATATTAGATTTACCGGAATATTTACCATTATTTCCTTTACTAAAAAGTAGGCAAAAAATAGCACAAAATGAGGAAACATTTAAGAAGATATGTAATGAATTAAAATGGAAATGGATACCTTCAATCTAAATTATCGACAGTAAAAATAATTTTACATTCTTTAATTAAGCTTTGTTTATAATTAACCATTTTACATTGATTAGCGATTTTATATAATATTTTAGCTTTTTCTTTATATAAATCTGATTCTTCAAGTGTTTCAACAATTCTGGATTGATTAAATAATTCCTGATGTTTTTCAAATAATAAATCAAAAATTTTTAAACTAATATTGATATATAGATCTTTAGCTAATTCCATTTCAACCCATTGATTATTATCATTTTGTTTATACCATTTATCATTATGAACTTTATAATCATTTTTATAAATATTATAAATTAGGATAGCTAAATCAAAATGGCTACCTTTAGAATTAATAACATTATGTATTAATACGTTTAATTCAGTTTCTAAATTCATTTATTATAAATTAATTTTATTTATGTTTAAATATGTTTTTTTATACTGGAAAATTCATGAGACGAAAACCTGTAGCTAATCCGACTCCTTGTTGAGCAGATTGAGAAAATGTAGGGCTAATAACATCTAATATAGCAAAAACACATGCGGATGTTACAGCTAAAATAGATATTTCCCAACCACTTAATTTATTAGGTCCGATCATATCTAATAAGTGTGCAACTAATGCTATAGCAAAACCTTGAAATAAATATTTCAAAATTTTTAATATTAATTCATTAGAATCAATTTCAACCATTTTTTTATGTTTTAATATATAAAGATATATTATATTTTTTAATAAATATGGAAAAAACAAAAATTGATTATTTAGATGAAGACGAACCAATTAGAAATCAAAATTATGTATGTTTATCTTTTTTAAATCCAGAAGATACTATAATAAAAAATAAAGAATTATTTTATTTTAATAAATTTTTAAAAAAATTTAGTAATGATATGGATTTATTATTTGAAAATTTAAAAGATAAATATAAAGATGATATAGATATGATAAATTCGATAAAAGATAATCATAATTATATATCAAATATGGATGAATTAAATGAACAATTTCAATTTTATAAAAATACGAATGCGGATAAAATAGAAGATGAATATTATAAAAATAATTTAAAAACAACACAACGAGGTATAAAAGTAAGGGGTGTATATGATAGTGAAGAACTTGCAAAAAAAAGAGTAGAAATTTTGAATAAAAAGGATAAATATCATAATATATATATAGCTCAAGTAGGTTGTTGGTTACCATATGAATCACATATAACAAATAATATAGAGGAACAAGAATATCCAGAACAACAATTAAATACACTTATGAAACATTATAAAGAAAATAAAGATCAAAAAGATATAATTTTTGATACAAGAACAACAAATGCTATAAATAAAAATACTATAGAGCCAAAATTAGAAAATCAATTTGAAAATGGGGCAAAGATAATAAGTGATGAATTAAATGATGGTGTAGATCCATGGTTACAAAAGAAAGAAGAAGAAAAAATGGTTGAAATAGATTAAAATGTGATTATTATTATTTTTTTTTACTCATATTTAATGATAAATACACTTATTAAATATGAGTAAAAAACCTTCAATGAAGTTAGAATTAAAAAAATTCGATCCTTCAAAAATTAATGATGATTCTGTTATAGTTGCAATTGCTGCAAGAAATAGAGGAAAAAGTGTTTGTTTAAGAGATATATTATCAAATCATTGTAGTATACCAATAGGTATGGTAATAAGTCCAACAGAACATGCTAATGCATTTTTTCAAAATTTTATTCCAAAAATATTAATTCATGATGAATATTCTCCAGAATTAATAGAAAAATATGTTCAAAGACAACAAAAAATATCAGCTAAATTTAAAAAAGAAAAAAAAGATTTTGGTTATTCTTCAATTGATCCAAGATCTTTTTTAGTTATGGATGATGCAATGTATGATAAAAGTTGGGTAACTGATACAAATATTAGAAAAATATTTATGAATGGTAGGCATTATAAAATAATGTTTCTTTTAACAATGCAATTTCCTATGGGTATAAGTCCAGCTTTAAGAACAAATATAGATTATGTTTTTATTTTTAAAGAAAATATAAAAAAAAATAGGGAAAGATTATATGATCATTATGCTGGAATGTTTCCAAGTTTAGCAGTATTTGAACAAGTTTTAGAACAAGTAACTCAAGATTATGGTTGTTTAGTTATAAATAATAGAGCAAATGGAAATAAATTAGAAGATCAAGTATTTTGGTATAAAGCAGATCCTAATAAAAAGTTAAAAATGTGTGACAATGAATTATGGGATATACAAGCTTTACAAGATGAAAAAGAAAGACATTCGTCGTATAATGATGATGAAGATGAAGATGAAGAATATGATCCAAATGTTATTATAAAAAAAAAAAATACTTGTAAAATTACAGTTAAAAAAAATAATTAAGGCATTTTGAAACCAGTATCAATATTTTCTAATATTTCTGTTTTATTTTCAATATTATTATTTGATAACATATAGATTATAAATGTAGTTACAATAAATAATATTATAAATATTACAATATCTTTTCCTTTTATAAATTCTTTTTTTTCAAATATATTAATAATATAAAATAAAATTAAAGTAATACATAATGAATATATATAATACATTTTATCTATTATATTATCCTTATTTTATTTAAAAAAACGCATTTTCTTCTACTTCATTATTAATATAAATAATTTTATTATCAAATTCTTTATCAAAATTAGTTTTTAATACTTGAGATTCATCAGATTTTTCTTGAGATTCATCCGATTTTCCTTGAGATTCATCAGATTTTTCTTGAGATTGATCAGATTTTTCTTGAGATTGATCAGATTTTTCTTGAAATTGATCAGATTTTTCTTGAGATTGTTCATATTTTACTTGAGATTGATCAGATTTTACTTGAGATTGATCAGATTTTTCTTGAGATTGTTCATATTTTTCTTGAGATTGTTCATATTTTACTTGAGATTGATCAGATTTTACTTGAGATTGATCAGATTTTTCTTGAGATTGATCATATTTTTCTTGAGATTGTTCATATTTTACTTGAGATTGATCAGATTTTTCTTGAGATTGATCATATTTAACTTGAGATTGATATTTTTTTTCTTGAGATTGATCAGATTTAACTTTAGATTGATCAGATTTAACTTGAGATTGATCATATTTAACTTGAGATTGATCAGATTTTTCTTGAGATTGTTCATATTTTACTTGAGATTTTTCATAAATTTTTTCATGAGATTTTTGAATTAATTCATCAGATTTTTCTTGATATTGATTAAATTCTTGATCAGATTCTTGATGAGAATTTTTATTTAATTGATAGTTTTCTTTAGAATTTGTATCAGAGTTTTCCTGAGAATTTGGATCATAGTTATCATCAGAGTTATCATCAGAGTTTTCCTGAAAGTTTTCATCAAAGTTTTCATCAGAGTTTTCATCTGAATTTTGATCTGAATTTTCATTATAGTTTTCATCTGAATTTTCATTAGAGTTTTCATCTGAATTTTGATCAGATTCTTGATCTGAATTTTGATCAGATTCTTGATCTGAATTTTGATCAGATTCTTGATCTGAATTTTGATCAGATTCTTGATCTGAATTTTGATTTGATTTTAGTGATAAATTTTGTTGTAAATTATTATCATATTTTTGAGATAAATTTTGTGTATTAATTTCAATTTCGTTAGTATTTTCATCAATTTCATTAATTAAATTTATTAATTTTTTTAATGGAATATAAGATCTTAATGCATTTTTAATACATTCTTTTGTTATTTTTTCAATATTATTTATATTATTTTGTTTTTCAATTGATGTAACTTTTTTAAAAAATAATGTAGGTTTTTTCCAAAATTGTTTAGAACATTCAACACAACATTTATATAAAAAATCATGCCAATTAGGAATTAAAACTTTAAATTTATTGGTTTTAATATCAAGTTCATACATTTTTAATTTAATACTAATACTGATAATTTCTTTAATAATTTTTTGCATAAATTTAGGTGTAGCATCTTCATCTTTAATATTTTTATGTATAATATTCATTTTGATATCAATATTATTTTGAGACCATTTATTAATTAGGCTTAATTCTTTTTGAAATTGTTTTAAAGATTCACAATTTAAATTAATATTAAAAAAAAATTCAGAAATAACAGTTATTAAAGTAGTTTCTAAATAATTAATATATTCATTTCTATTATCTAATAATACATTTATATCATTATTATTCATTTTTAAAATATATAAATATAAATATATTAAATATATTAGCACATTTATAATTCTAAGATATTAATTAAATTTCTATGTTTTAATTCTTTAATACATTTAACTAATGCTTCAACATCTTTTTCTGCATTATGAATTCCCGGTATATCATAAGTATTAAATAAAAAATAATATACTTCATTTAATTTAGGCCATTTATTTTTATTATATTTATCTTTAATTTTAATAATATCTTTTAAAATAATCATAGAACATAAATGTTTTTTTGAAATAATTTCTTCTAAACATTGTGTATAATTATATCTATACAATTCGCTTTTTAATATATTAATATCAAAATTAATATTATGACATATGATTGATTTACATTTTTTTAAATCATCATAAAAAATATGAATAATATCATTAAATAATACTCCATTTTGATTGATAAAATCATTAGTTATTCCATGAATATGCGAGTTATGTATTATAATTTGATTGTTAATATAAAAATTCTGTTTTGATATTAAATCTCCATTATTATTAATTAATTGATAACTTAATTGAATAATTCTTGAATTATTATATTTATCAATTTCTTTAAAATGAGGTATTTTATTATTATCTTTAATAATTAATCCAGTAGTTTCAGTATCTAAAATTAAATTAAACATATGTTTTAATAATTATATAAATCATTTTTTATATAATCTTTAATAAAATAATTTGAATTCCAGTTTAAAATTTTAATTGCTTTAGAATTATTAATAGTATTAATAGTTCCTTGATCTGAATAATATTCATATTTAATATCATTATTATTTGTAATTGATTTAAAATTTTGAAAAATAATAAAATCATTAAAAAAATTACCACTACCAATATTTAATATAATTCTATTTTCTTTTTTTTTATTAATTAATGTATAAATAGATTTTAAAATAGCATTAATTAAATCTTTAATATGTATATAATCAAATAAAGTTCTATCAATATTAAATTTTTTAATTAAATGTTTATTATATAATTCAATTTGATTAATAATATTTTTTCTATATCCAATAAAAGAAGTTTTATCTCTACCATATATATGTCCAATTCTTAATATAAAAAAATTATAAAAATATATATTAGCAATCATATCTTCACTAACTAATTTTAATTTACCTTCACTTGTATTTGGTTGGCATGGTTGATTTTCTTGACATAATGTTGCATTTCCATATACTGTATTAGATGATATAAATATAAAATTTTTAATATTCATTTTATTCATTAACATTAATGTTGATAATAATCCAGTAATATTAATATCATAATATAAAGTCATATCAATATTGATAGTATCAATAGACCATATAACTATATCAATATTATGTTCATAAAATATTTTTTCAACTTCATCTTTATCTCTAATATCAATATTATAATATTTTAAATTTTCATCAATATTATAATAATTTGATGAGTTTTTAAAATTATCTATTATTATAACATTATATTTTAAATTTTTTAAATTATATACTAAATTTAATCCTAAATATCCAAATCCCCCTAAAACTAATATGGATGTCATAGTATTTTTTATAATTTAATACTAATTTCTTTATATAATTTTAAATTTAGGTTTAAATCTTATAATTTTTTTTAATAAAGTATTATCTAAAGTTAAATTAATATTATTTTTATAAATAATATTATAATCATTTGATATATTATTTAATAAATCAATTTCATTAAATTTATTAGAAGTGCTAACGTTAATAATTAATTTATTTATTTTTAATTTTAATATTTTTTTTAATAATTTATTAATTATAAAACATAAATCATTAATATATATATAATCAATTTTATTATTAATATATATATTTTTATCAAAACAATTTAATTTATTTTTAATATATATCTGATTAAATATATTTAATCTTATACTTGTAAAATCATAAATATTTTTACCTATTACATCACTTAATCTTAAAATATAATATTTATAATTGTAAACATTTTTGATTATATATTATAATAATAATTTAATTTTTCCTTCATTTGTTATGGGAGAACATATACTATCTTCTTTAATATTATCATCATATTTATATACTTCATATGATGATAAATATATAAAATTCTCAATTTTATATAAATTCATTAAGTTTATTAAAACTAATAAACCTTTGATATTTGAATTATAATATGTATAATTAATAAAATAATAAGTATCAATACACCATATTACACAAGATATATGATTTTCATAAAAAATATTTTTTAATTTTTCTTCATTACAAATATCAAATAAATATTTTTTAATATTTAATTTATTGATATGAATTATATTAATTTCATTTAAATAAGTTTTAGATAAATTATCTATTATTATTATATTTTTATTTAAATTATATAAATAATTAAATAAACTTGATCCAATATAACCAAATCCACCTACGATTAATATTGACATATGTTAAATATATATATTGTTTTTTTTATATATAAAAATGATTTTTTAATATTAATTAATTAAAATGTTAAAAACTAATTTATTTAAAAAATCTGAAAAAGAATCTGATGAAAAGTCTGATAAATTAATAAATAAATCAGATGAAAAATTAATAATTAAATCTGATAAATTAATAGATAAATCAAATGAAAAATTAATAAATAAATCAGATGAAAAATTA
>Ga0222719_10001536_pt1 | contig 22168 bp, 14 predicted proteins | sample C33_34DmetaG_FD_165039 | JGI IMG/M metagenome (GOLD analysis project Ga0222719, IMG submission 165039) | Estuarine water microbial communities from San Francisco Bay, California, United States - C33_34D | ecosystem: Environmental > Aquatic > Marine > Unclassified | place: USA: California...
CTGCGCCAACAAAATCTAGGTTTGAAAAAACAGCAGTGTTAATTTGGTTGTATGAAACTTCTTTTTCATCTTCTATGTAACTGACGCCTAAAATAGCGTTCAACCTATCATTAAGCTGGATGTCCACTTGAGCAAATAAAGAGATAGTTGAGTTGTCTTGAGTTGCAGTTTCCGTATTACCTTGTCCTGCAGCAAATAATAGAGAGTTGGGTAAACCAAAAGCTGCAGCTACTCCAGCAAGTGCACCTGGCAAGAAGGCATCAATGTAGGGTCTCCACAAGGTACCAAAATAGATAGATTCGTTAAAATCCATGTCTTCTTGGTAATAGAAACCGCCAAGCAACCAGTTAACTTTCTCGTTTTCCTCTGAATACCATCGGATTTCTTGAGTTACTCCAGACAATTCCTTGGAAATTGGGCTTGGAGCAATGACATCAACAGCATCAAAATCTACATCTTGCACTTCATAATTATCGGAAGTTCTATAAGAAGTAATACTTTCAAGAGTCGTATTACTAAAGTTTTTTTCTATGTGAAGTGAGATACCGCCATTTTCTCCTTTAGAAGTAGGATCAAAATTAAAAAATGCTGTCTGAGAAAAAGGATCATTTGGAATCACTTTTCCACCCATCATGGCAATCACTTGGTTTGCAGCTCCATAAGCCGTGCTACCAACCACACAACAGATTTCATCAAATTCATCATAGTCAAATGTTAACCTTGCAGAAAAATCATCTTCAGGTACAAATAATAATTCAGCTCGATAGCCGAATCTATCACGATCATTTAGTTTATTTCCTGTTGTTGGATTATTAGATTGCCCATCTCGTTGATTAACATTTGCGCTAAAGCTGTAAGCCACAGAATCATTAATAGGACCTGTGTAATAAATCTTAGCTACCTTAGAGTTATAGTCTCCAATTTCAAATGTTGCTTTACCAAAATTTTCAAATGAAGGCTTTTTAGTTACGATGTTGACAACACCAGCAGAAGCATTTTTACCAAATAATGTACTTTGCGGGCCTCTTAAAACTTCAATTCGCTCAAGCATTGGAAGGTCTGAAATTTGTCCTTGTATTTTTGATCGATACACACCATCAACGAATACAGCAACGGATGGCTCAACGCCAGGGTTGTTAGAACCATTACCAAAACCACGAATAAAAAATGTTGCATTAGTGGTTGATTGATACTGTCTTGCATCTAAAGAAGGTACAACGGCTTTTAGATCAAGTAAATCAACTACATTTGCTTTTTCGATAGTGTCAGCAGTTACAACAGAAACTGCCACAGGAACTTCTTGTAATGTCCTTTCTGTTTTTGTAGCTGTCACTATTACTTCTTCAACATTTTGCGCATTAATTAACGTGCTTTGTGAAAGCATCAACGCACATAATCCAAATAGAAAATTCTTCTTCATAATCTCCTCGATTAATAATAATTGTTGAGCGTATTTTATAGAACTAGCTCATAATTTCAATGAATCATTTATTCAATAAAAGGTACATTTTTTTAAATGGTTTTGTATTGTTCTAAATGATGAATTTCTCCATATATTGACGTGATAGCTAAAAATTAATAAACAAATCTATATGTCTTGAATGCACCTTCCCTAAGATGTATATTAACCAACTCAAAAGCGGGAATAGCTCAGTTGGTAGAGCGCAACCTTGCCAAGGTTGAGGTCGCCAGTTCGAACCTGGTTTCCCGCTCCAGTTTCTTAATTAACTCTTATTCAGAAAGAACTTGCCTAGAAGCTACTATGATCTCTTTAATTTTATTGTTTTCAATCCGAACATCAAATGATTCTCTTGCAACCACCTCTTTGTCATCAATGGTATCGGTTACCTTATAAGAAGAGGTTACCCAATGATGAATAGAGCCATCTGCTTGAGGCACGTCATTTGCCATGGCATAGACGAATTCCCATACAGGATTAGAAGTTTCAAACCAGTTCTTAAGAAAGGCAGCATGCTCTGCAGAACCATTCACAATAACCCCATTAGGCGCTTTGCCTACTAGGTCTTCAGCATTAGTTTTATCAATTGCCTCAAGATCACGTTGATTGTGTGCTTCCACATAATCAACCCATATTTTTACGAGAGATGGATCCCCAGCAACAATGTCTAACTTTGTTCCATCATCTGAGATCTCATAACCAATGACAGCACCTTTTTTCATATGGCCTGATTCGTGATGACCAGCAAATATAATTTGAGTTATTAATAACAAGCCAATTATTGAAAATAATTTATTCATATCATCTCCTTAAATATATAAATTTATATTTTAAAACTAATGTTTAATAACCTTATCACAGTTATTTTATTGTTTGGTCTCAGTTTTATACCTCTCAAACCAAGCAAGAATATGATCAACTTTTGTAATCAGCCTAGAGGGCCTGCTCGCAATTCCGTGTGAAGTATCTGGAAGTCGAATCATTACGCTATCTACTCCTCGTAATCTAAGAGCCTGGTAAAATTGTTCGGTCTCTGAAATTGGCGTTCTTCTATCATCTTCACCTGTAAGCAACATCGTGGGTGTCGTGACATTTCCCATTAAGGATAATGGTGATCTTTTCCAGTAATGCTCAAGATGTTCCCATGGCGGGCCTGGAAATTGGTGATATATTTGACCAACCATAGAATCAGCAGTTAGCGGTTTACTTAACCAATTTATTACAGGTTTTGCAGCAACAGCAGCATTAAATCGATCTGTCAGACCAACAGCATAAGCAGTTGCAATGCCGCCAGCACTTCCACCGGCAACAAAGAGATTGGCATCATCAACAAAGCCAAGCTCTATCAGCGCATCTATGCCCGACATATGGTCTGCAAAATCTTCCTTGCTTGAATACTTGTATTGCAAAAGTAAAGCAAAGTCCTCCCCATAAGATAGGCTTCCACGATAGTTGTTATAAAAAACAACATATCCTGCTGCAGCCATGATTTGAAGTTCAGCTGAGAAATATGGTCCATAAGCTAGATGTGGACCACCATGAATTTCAAGAATTAATGGATATTTTTTTGTCGGATCAAAATCAGGAGGGGTGATGTACCAGCCTTGAATTTCCTGCCCATCAAATGATGACCGATATTTAATTTCATTTACAGCACCTAGTTTTCGATGACTTAAAAGATCATCATTTAAAGCAGTAAGAATTTCTAATTGATCGCCATTAATTACACCAATATTTGCAGGCCTTTCAGATGTTCCATGGGTGAAAGCCAAAGTATTATTAGCAATATGGAAACCACCTGAAAGATAGGGTCTTCCGAGCGTTGTCCCACCAAGCCCCTCAGCTACATGACTTAGCTTGCCTTTAAGAGTTGCCTCGCCAATCTTTCTAATTCCTTGATCATCATAGGCGTAGTAAAGAGATTCACTATCGCTAGACCAAAAAATATTGCTTGCGTCACCATCTAGATCATTTGTAAGTATACGAATGTTTGTTCCATCTAGGTTCATGATTGCAATTCGGTCAGGTGAATAGGCCAGTGGTCGTCGTTCCTCTTTGCTAAAAGCAATTAACTTACCATTGGGTGAGATAACCGGTGAACGTTCGGCGCCAGGTTGATTTGTTACTTGCTTAATTTCTTTGGATATTATGCTAACTGAGTAAATATCAGCTTCGTCACTTACAAGCTCCCAGTCATCTGAACGATAAGCAGAAAAGAAAATCTGATCACTATTAGAAGACCAAGCAAGTGATCCATAATGATTGAAATTACCTTCCGTAAGTTGGCGTGCTGTACCCCCATCAGCAGGAACAATAAATACATGCCGGTATGAAGGTTCTACGATTCCTTGGCCATCATATTGATATTGGGTCGTTGTTACAGTTATTGGTCCTTTTGCCCAAGTAGCACCTTCAGGTTTTGTTCGAGTCTCAGCAATAGCCTCAGATGGTGCTTTAACATTCATGGTAAAAGCAAGCCACTTCCCGTCTGGAGACCATGACAGATTTGAGGGCGAGGCTTGTAATTGTGAAATAAGAGCAGTTTCCCCATTATCTAACCATCTCACATGAATCTGTTGCGACCCAGTATCATTAGAAACAAATGCGAGCTTTTCTCCATTTGGAGACCAGCGAGGTGATCTTATGATTTTTAAGCCAGAATAAAGAGGCCTATGATCAGTTCCATCTGCCGAAATCTGCCATAAGTTAGATCGCTCGCGATCTTTCATTATGTCATTTGATTTTCGGATATAGGCAATAGTTTTTCCATCGGGTGAGACACGAGGATCAGAAGCCCATTCCAAGTTAAACACGTCCATTGCATCAAATGGCGCCAGGTTTTCTTCTGCCTGCACAAGAGAGGCTATCATTGCAATTAAAGCGAATGTTAGCCAAGGTTTTTGTATTAAATAGAGCAAGTTGAATAAATTAGTTTTATCTTTCATTGAGCTAGCATAATTGATAAAAATTACGGCGAAAAGCAATAAGTTTATTTATAATGCAGATAACTTTATGAAGTCTAATTTAATGAATAGATCGCTTTTAGTATTTTATTTTATTTTTTCAATTTCAGTTTCAGCTGAGTCCTCAAAGGTCATATGTGAACTCAATGGTGAATATTCTATTACCTTCAAAGATCTCAAAAAAACCTATCTTTCAGAGGGCATTGAATTTTTTAAAAACCTTGCCAGGCAAACTCAACAATCTCTATTTCTATTGGATAGAGCTAAAACTAGTTTTGCTGAAAGTGACTGGTCTCGGGATAAAGTTTACATAGTTCAGTATTGGGATCTTAATACTGATAATGAAACTTTGCAGTCATTAAAATATTCCATTGAGCCCTCACCGATATGGATTTATCCAGATGCAGCTTCACGCATTGAGCTTTCATCAGAGGGACCAGCAGTAACTCATTTTATAGATAATGGAGATCAACATCCTTTGTTTGATGATTTGCTGGTTGATTTTTATCAAGTAAAAAATTCAATCAATTGGTTTACTGGTAAGGGTAAACTTAAAGTTGATATTTGGCTCAAACCTAAAGATGGAGCCAGAGGTAAAAGCCCAAAAGTTGCAATTATTGCTCAAGGTAAATGCGAACCCCAAAAGAAAAAATTCTAATCAACACCCAGATTAAACTTAAGACTATTAGTAACAAACTAAATCATAATATTGATATGATGTATTTATTAAAAAACTTTCCCAAATATAATAATAATTAGATAATGAAAAAAGTTTTAATTCTTGGATCTCATTCAGCTGATTATCTTAATGTAATGCTGCTTAATGGGTTATTAGATTCAAAAGATGTTGAGCTTTCTGTTTTCCCAAGCGCGCACTTGGTAGATGAGAGTTATTCCGATGAGTTAAAAAGTAAACTTAGAGGAAATGGGTTTTCAATTTTTTTTGAGCACAGTAGATCGCCAAGGATTATAATTGAAATTCACGAAGCGCTAAAAAATATAAAGTTTGATACGGTAATCATTAGTGATATTTTTAATAATTTTTACCTAACTTATCTAGTAGATCTTTATAGAAAGAATTTCAAACACTTGGTTGTAATTGATGGCTCTGATTCAACAAATCTATTTCCTTACCAAAAATCATTATTTGGTTTGAAGCATATCTTTTTATTGCCAAAATTTCATAAGACTGCAATATACTTTAAAAGAGAATTTACAGAAGAATCTTTAAGTTCAGTATTTTTTTATATGATGCCTAATTTTATTTGCAAATTTTTATATAAAAAGCGGTATTTTAGAAACATACATCCAATTTCATTTAGTATTTCTAATAGAAAAATTATAAATCCTGAGACCGTCTCAAAAACAAAGCTATTTGCTGGACATATAGTAGATGCCGAGGTTGCTAAAAACCTCAAAAACACTTCAGAAAATTATCTTTTTAGTAATGAAGAGGACTATTATCAGGATATTCAAAAATCTAAATTTGGCATCACAACTAAGCGAAGCGGCTGGGATTGCTTGAGGCATTACGAGATTGCTGCAAATGCTTGCGTATTATGTTTTAAGAATCTCGAAGATAAACCTATTCACTGCGCCCCTCATGATCTAGTCCCTGGTCTTAATTGCTTGTCATATAGTAACTATCAAGACCTCATGGAGCAAATTAATAAAATTTCAGATGGTGATTATAATGATTTGCTTCTGAGAACACATGAGTGGATAAAATCTAAATCTAGTGTTAATCTTGCTAATCAAATACTAAGCAAATCTTCATAATTTTCTATAACATTGATACTTCCTATACTTTGTTTTTTATCTAATTAACACTTGAGCAATTCTCCATTAGTTTCGATTGGGCTACCTGTTTTTAATAGGCAAAAGTTTATAGGCCAATCAATTAAATCAATTTTAAATCAAACACATTCAAACTTAGAATTAATTATTTATGATGATTTTTCAACAGATAAATCCTGGGATATAATTAGCGGCTTCAAGGATCAGAGAATTCAAGCTATAAAAGGCAAATCAAATCTTGGACCGCCAACCCCATTAAATAAAATTTTAGAACTTGCCAAAGGCGAGTATTTTATTTATTTGGGAGATTGGGATTATGTAGAGCCGGATTTATTGGCGAATTGTATTGAAGCATTTGCACGAAACCCAAATATCTCATTTGTTTATCCAGCGGCTGATCTTGTAAGCCATGATAATAATTCTTTTGAGGATCTATACTCGCCATTTAAAAAAATGAATAATGGGCAACATTACATTAAATCTTACCTAGGGCAGTTTTCAAATTTTAGTTGTTGTTTTCATCCTCACTCTTTATTTAAAGTATCAGATATCAAAAAAAGAAAAAAAATTTATAATGATAAATATAATGTTTTCTCTGATGTAGATTTAACTCTATATGCCTTAAACCTTAGAGAAAGTTTCATATTTCTTCCAAAAATACTTGTCCACATTCGACAAAGAGATCCAAATCATTTCATTAGCAAAGATGCTGTTAGATCAGTTCAATGGTTGTATCTGATTAATATTGATTTTATAAAAAATAATTGCCCTTGGAATATTTATCTTCGAATATTGGTATTTATAAAAAAAGAAATACATTTATTTTTTGCAGCATTGATTGAAAGTATAAATCATGTAGAATTCACCAATGCTTTTGAGCACATAAAGAAGATAGAAACGAAAAATGTTTTTTCTGTATCTATTTTTTTAATGAAGTTCAAAATACTATTTTATATAATTTTTATTTTATGCAAGTTTTTTCATTCAAGGCAAAAAAATCTTCAATAGTGCTTAGAGTTTGGTGATAAAATAATTAATACAATTTACTAATTTATTTATGAAAGTTTTTGTAACTGGTATCGCTGGATTTTTGGGCTCTTTTATTGCTGAAGAATTCCTAAAACTTGGCTTCGATGTTTCTGGTGGTGATAATTTGGTTGGGGGTTATAAAGATAATGTCCCCGAAAAGGCAACCTTATACGAGATCGATTTCAATAATTTTGATTCCGTTCTTGAGGCTACCAAAGGTGCAGATATAATTTACCACACTGCTTGCACAGCATATGAGGGATTATCAGTTTTTTCTCCATCACTTATCACGCAAAATACCTACCAGATAAGTGTTAATCTCATGACTGCAGCAGTTATTAATAAGGCGCAAAGATTTATTCATTGCTCTAGCATGGCCAGATATGGCTCACAAGATACACAACCTTTCCATGAACAAATGATTTGTAGACCTCAGGATCCATACGGTATTGCTAAGTATGCTGCCGAATTAACCTTGACCAATATATCGCAAACCCATGGCCTAGATTTGGTTATAGCAGTGCCTCATAATATTGTTGGACCAAGACAAAAGTATGATGACCCATTTAGAAATGTTGCTAGCATTATGATTAATTTAATGCTTCAGGGAAGACAGCCTATAATATACGGTGACGGGATGCAGACCAGATGTTTTTCTGATATCAGAGATGAGTTAGATTGTTTAGTCAAATTTGCAACTGAGTCATCTGCAGTTGGAGAAATTTTTAATATTGGTCCAGATGAAGAGGTTGTTACAATTAACGACCTAGCCAAGCAAATTGCTGAGCTTTTATCATTTGATCTCGACCCAATTTTTGTTGAGGGAAGACCTCAAGAAGTAAAACATGCTCATTGCTCCGCTGATAAAATAAGAGAATATTTTGATTATCAAACCAAGTTCTCTCTTATTGATACTCTTGAATCCTTGATTGAATACATCAAGGACAGGGGAGTAAAGCAGTTTGAATATCATCTTCCTATAGAGATTAAAAATGATTTACTCCCATCGTCTTGGAAGAACAAGTTATTTTAAAATTTAACTGGATGTTTAGTTAGACAATTAAGCAATCTAAGTGCTAACGATTATATGCACCTTTTTAATACAGTTTACACGCATAATACAGTTTACACGCATCGAATTCCCAACAAGCTTGTTTTAACATTTCACTTGATTAATTTAAACTATTCACTCTCAACTTAAAACCAGCCATGACCTTAATTTGTAGGAATTTTTTGTATTCATAGTGAAGTAAGCTTTTTAGCTATTTATTTTTTAGAATCAAATATCTTTGTACCCTTCGAATAAGTTGCAACCACACTAATATTCAAAAGGTTTTCTGGATCAATGCTTAAAGGATCTTGAGACAAGATAACCAAATCTGCTTGCTTTCCAACTTCGATGGTGCCCTTAATGTTATCCTCAAAGTGCTGATAGGCTGCATTTCTTGTCATTGCTTCAAGAGCAGAATATGTGGATATTTTTTGCTCTTCACCGAGCACTTTTCCAGTTCTGGTTTTTCGATTTGTTGTGGACCAAAGCAATCTGATCATATCCGGGGGAACAACCGGAGCATCATTGTGGACAGTGAAAGGCATGTTTCTATTAAGTGAGGATTTTGTGGGACTTATCCGCATTGCTCGTTCTTCTCCAAAGACAGAATCTCTGTGCCAGTCTCCCCAATAAAACGTATGTGTTGAAAAATATGAAGGAATAATTTTAAGTTCCTTCATTTGATCAAGCTGGTCTTCTCTAACAGTCTGGGCATGAATCATGATGGTTCTATGATCTGAGCTCATGTTTGCTTGTTTAACAGCCTCAATTAACATATCAGCAGCTGCATCTCCATTAGCGTGTGCCATGATAGGTATCTTCAATTCAGCGTATTCTTTGACCCATTTAGATACTTCTGATTGAGGTATTAACGGATAACCTTTATACGAATCTGACTCACTATGAGGTGGCTTGTAATAGGGCTCTGTTAAATAAGCAGTTTTTCCTTGCGGCGAACCATCTAAGATTAGTTTAATTCCGCCAATTTTTAGTCGTCCGGTATAGCTGCCAAAACTAAGGGTATCTATGTCTTCAAGCAATCCATTTTGGCCAATGGGGTAGCTAATGATGTCCAAATTTATTTTTCCTTGAGCATCAGCAGCTTGTATTAAACCAATAGTTTCTTTGCTAGAGGCCCCATCTTGGGCAGTTGTAATTCCATTTTTTGCATAGATTTCCATAGCACTTTTTACACTTCCTATAGGATCTTTGTATGCACTCATTGCTAATTGCTGTAATGGGTAGGCCGCAGTCTCCTCAAAGACCCCATTAGGTTCTGAAGAATTTTGATATCTTCTTATTTTTCCGCCAGCCGGGTCTTTTGTCTCAGTATTGATATTTGCAAGTGATAAGGCTAATGAATTAGCCGCACCAAGATGCGCTGATACATGAATGAGATATATTGGATGCTCAGTAGTAACTGCATCCAAGTCCTCTTTTGTTGGATGGCGTTGTTCTGATAATAGCGAGTCATCATAACCTAGTCCCATCACCCACTCACCAGGCTGAAGATTAGACTCCTCAATAAATTTTCTAAGTTCAGCCTGAAGTTCCTTGATAGTATTGATACCTCCAACTGGAGGAGAGGCCAGATTAGCAACCTGTGTGGCAAATGCTAAATATGAAGCATGACCATGCGCATCAATAAAACCAGGAAGTATTGCCTGATCACCAAAATCTATATGTTTGCCTTGAATTTTTTTTGCATTTTTATGAGACCCTACCCAGATAATTTTTTCATTTTTGATAGCTATTGATAGAGGCTGAGCTTTCTGATCGCCTGTCATTAATATGACTTTATCTGAGCTGAGAATTAAATCTGCTCGATTAATTTCTTGCTCTATGGAGCATGAATTAATCAGTAGTAAAAAAAATAAATACCGCATATAAATTTATATAATGATTTAACTGACATTGTATTACTAAATATAAATTTTGTTATTACTTGGCAAGTTTTTTGATACTTTCATATTTTATCCTCAAACAAATATTTTAATTTTTAGATTGCATTCATAAAATTTATTATGTTTACTTAGTTATATACAAAAAATTTATATAACTAATGAAGGGGGGTCATAAGACCCCTTTTTTATGTATGACGTTTTAAATGTCATACTTTTTAATTAATTAAATAATTGAAACCTACATTTGCTATAGGCTCATGGCCATCAGGCTTATTAATCGTAATAAAGAAAGGGCCTTTGTATAACTGAAGCTCTACATTTGTATAATTTTTTGACTGATTGGCAGGATAAATAAAAGCATCATCTTTGAATCCAAATAAGCTTATAGATTTATTATTTGAGGTACTAACATTCCAATCACCAGTAAGTCCAAGAAATTCAAATGAATAATTTAAATCTAAAAATAAGTTAATGCTGTTATTGTTGATGTCTTTAAAAAGGTTTTTTGTAAATTGCATATTTTCTGAAAAGGAATTTATTTTTAGATTATCCAGACTTAATCCATAGTGAATGTTAAGAAGTTTATAAACCAATGGCCTTTCAATAAAAAAACTTGATGTTTTAAAGTCAAGAAGTGCATTGCTAGCTCCAAATATTTGATTTTGATTGAATTGGTCAGCAAGATTATCAGCATAAATTGCGCCCCATCTAAATCCTGTATCTTGTTTGGAAAATCCTAAATAATTACCTTTTATTAAACCTAGATTTTTACCAGCATATAAATTATAACCATTTACTTGCTTGGAGATGTATCCGACCAGCGCTCCATTTCCATTATTCTTGTAAATAAACTTATGATTCCTGGTAGATCTTCTAATTTGGTTTAAGTTCTCAAGAGTTTGATATGAAGTTTTTTCATAATGATTAGTTTTTGTAAGAAATTGGTTAAGTAGATCTTGATTTAAAGGATCGAGAACTTGAAAAAAGTTTGTTGTGCACGAATTTTGGTTGCAGATTACATTTGAACCAATGAAATCATAATGGTACTTGTTATCTATTTCGATCGGCCACAAGACTCTATCTTCATCGACATCAACAAAATCTTCATACCATTCAAAGACACCATTATTATTGAGAAGGGCGTATGTTCTTGTTGTTGTATCTATTACATCCAAGTCCCCATCATGATCATAATCTAGAATGCGTAACTTTCCTTGACCAACCCAATAACCTGAATATGGGTTGCCATTTGTATACTTTTTAAAACCTGGATTTACTGAATCAGTTACATCGCTAAATGAATTGCCTGAATTATTTTGAAAAAATTGAATTACTCTAGATTCATAATATGGTTCATGTATTGTTGAGGCCATGACAATATCTAGGTATCCATCACTATTAAAATCGAATGCCTCCATATCATTTGCATTACCATTAGACCCAAAATAATTAGCAGGCAATTCAATATATTCTCTTGCTGTCCAATCATTTTGACCATTATTTAGATATACCACTCCCGAACTATGCTCACTAAATCCATATAAATGAGATATTTCTGGGTTAAACCAACCCAATGCAATATCACCAAATCCATCATTATCAAAGTCACCAATTGTAGTGGTGGTTGGCCAAAGCTGACTAAGAGGGTTTCCATATTTTTGCTCATACTCGACCCAATAATCATACAAAGGAATATTATGATTAGCTGTGAAATTCCCATTTCCATCATTAATAAGGGCTGTATAAGGTATTTGCTCATTGCAACCTGAACACTCATCAGGCTCTCCTCCAAATTTAAAACCTTGTTCAGTGTAATCACTGACTGGTATAAAAATATCGAAGTCACCATCCCCATCAAGGTCCCCATAGGCCGCATCATGAACAAATATATGTCCATGCGCTTTTTCAAAAAACATTGAAGGTAAATTTGTCTGGCTTGAATTAATTAACTGACCATCTTCATTGGTTAGATATAAGATGCTGGTATCGTAATAGTCACTCAATCCATCGCCATTAAAGTCTGCAACTATTTTCCCATTGGTATAATCTGCTTGGTTACCACATTCCTTTGTAGGATCATTATTTTCAGTGCTTAGCCAATTTGCACCTCCATTCACACATGGAAAGATCTGACTTGGAAACAATTCAGGCGCTATTTTAAAGTGGCCTTGGCCGTCATTAACAAATGTAATCATTAAATCTTCTGGAACAAACTCCCTTGTTCCAACGGTATTACCAACATAGATCAAGTCAGCAAAATCATCACCATTAAGATTTGCTTCAAACCATTGACCATTTGACGTCCATGGACCTGGAAGAGAGATTTCATCTTGATTTGCATCATCTCCTGGATGCGTACCCTCAGCTTTAACTTGTAAAAAACCATAATCTTCTATTTTATATTTTTCATTTGATGGCAAATCTTTTGAAGGAACATATGTACTTAAAGAGTATATAAATTTGACCTCACCCCATGGAGACGTCATGACATTGCTGAATTCATTAAACTGATAACGTTCATCAATTTCTGTGGGTGAATTCACTTCTGGAATTTCAGGTGGTGGCGATATCTTGCTTCCCCCTCCTGAGCAAGCAGAAATTACCAATAAAACAATGATGCAACCGGAGCTCTGAATAGGCATTGACCAAATTAACCTTGCTATCATATTTTGTTTAAATCAGATCCTTAAACTAAGAATAATTTCTTAAAATTGCGTCCTTTGACATATTTACCTTTATTATATTTTGATAGACTGTGTTTAGATTTTTAATTATTAAATTAACCGAGAAAAAAATTGTCTAAAAATTATATTACAAAAGGATCACTTTCAGTTGCAGAAGAGTTATCAAACTTTTTATCATCAGAGGTCTTGCCTGGTCTGGAAATTTCAGAGGACCAATTTTGGTCAAGTTTAGAAAATATTATCAATGAATTTAGTCCACGAAATAAAGAGTTATTAAACACTAGGGAATATATACAGGAACAAATTGATACTTGGCACAAATCAAATACCGGTAAAGAAAAAAATCTTGATGTTTATAAGAGTTTTTTAAAAGATATAGGGTACTTACTTGAAGAGGGTGAGGACTTTCAGATAACTACACAGAATGTTGATCTAGAGATTTCTTCTATTGCGGGACCTCAATTAGTTGTACCAGTTATGAATGCAAGATTTGCTTTGAATGCAGCAAATGCTCGATGGGGTAGTCTCTATGATGCATTATATGGTACTGATATGATCTCTGAGGAAGGAGGGGCATCCAGGGCGGGTGCATATAACCCTGTTCGTGGAGGTAAAGTTATTGAATTTTCAAAGAAATTCTTAGATGAAAATTTTGCAATTATTGATGCTTCATTTGATGATGTGAATTCTTTTGTTGTTAGTGATGGTTTGCTGCAGATTGGTCTGAAGAATGGAACTAAAACAAGCCTAAAAAACAATGATCAATTTTTAGGTTTTCAAGGCTCTGCTGAGGAGCCTTCAGGAATTTTATTAAAAAATAACAATCTTCACGCTGAAATTCAAATAGATCCAAGTCACCCAGTAGGATCAACTGATCCAGCAGGAATCAAAGATATTTTGCTTGAATCTGCCGTAACAACAATTCAAGATTGCGAAGATTCAGTTGCTGCTGTCGATGGTGAAGATAAGGTAGTTGTATATAGAAATTGGTTAGGCTTAATGAAGGGCGACCTTAAGGAGACTTTTGTTAAGGGAGGAGCTGAAGTAATGCGAATGCTCAATCCCGATAGAGAATACACAGCGGCAGACGGATCTAATCTTACGCTTTCAGGCAGAAGTCTTATGCTTGTAAGAAATGTAGGTCATCTGATGACCAACCCCGCAATTCTTGATAAAGATGGTAATGAGGTGCCAGAGGGTATTCTGGATGCCATGTTTACAATTTGTATTGCCATTCATGATTTAAATGGAAATAGTAGCGTAAAAAACTCTCGAACTGGCAGCATTTATATTGTAAAACCAAAAATGCATGGTCCTGATGAAGTCCAATTTACTTGTGATTTGTTTTCGGCAGTTGAAAAGTCACTAAATCTAAATCCACTCACAGCAAAAGTTGGGATAATGGATGAGGAAAGAAGAACTACCGTCAATCTCAAAGAGTGCATTCGTGCTGCCAAGGATAGAGTAATTTTTATTAATACAGGGTTTTTAGATAGGACCGGAGACGAAATTCATACCAGCATGGAAGCTGGTCCTATGATTCCTAAAGCAGAAATGAAACAACAGCCCTGGATTCTTGCTTATGAAGATTGGAATGTTGATTCTGGTCTCGAGACTGGTTTCAAAGGTAATGCTCAAATTGGGAAAGGAATGTGGCCAATGCCTGATGAAATGCTAAGCATGTTTGAGACCAAAACCATGCATCCGGAATCTGGAGCAAATTGTGCTTGGGTTCCTTCTCCAACTGGCGCCACTCTTCATGCGATGCATTATCATCAAATTTTGGTTTCAGACCGCCAAGAAAAATTACTAGAACGTCCTAAAGCCAGCCTCGACGACATTTTAACAATTCCCGTCATGTCAGATCCTGAATCTTTATCTTCAGAAGATATACAAATGGAACTAGATAATAATGCACAAGGCATCTTAGGTTATGTTGTGCGATGGGTTGATCAAGGAGTTGGATGCTCAAAGGTACCAGATATTAACAACATAGGGTTAATGGAGGATAGGGCTACTTGCAGAATATCTAGTCAACACATTGCAAATTGGTTACATCATTCTATCTGCACCGAAGATCAAGTATTGGAAACCATGAAAAGAATGGCTGTTGTTGTTGATCAGCAGAACTCCGGAGACCCAGGGTATCAACCAATGGCACCTGCATATGATGGTATTGCATTTAAGGCTGCTTGTAACTTAGCTATCCAAGGGAGGGTTCAGCCCAGTGGCTACACTGAGCCGATCTTGCATGAAATGAGATTAAAGTTTAAAGCTTAATGAAAGCATACTGGATCACTAGATGTCATGTTTATAATCCTAGTGAATATGATAAGTATATTAAGTTAGCTGGTCCTGCAATTAATAAGTATGGTGGTACTTTCCTAGTCAGGGGCGGGGAGCAAATTGAGCTTGAGGGTGGCCCCTACGAAAGAACCGTATTGGTTGAATTTAATTCAATGAATGAGGCAAAGATTTGTTATGAGTCAAATGAATACCAAGAGGCTTTAAAGTATTCCTCAAACTCCTCTAACCGTCATGTTGTATTGGTTGAAGGTGTGAACTAATGATCTTAAAAAAAATATTTTTAAGTTTAATATTTATCCTCAATTTTGAAGTATTGAGTAAATCCCTTGATCCAATTCAGCTCCTTTCAGACTTTGTGGCTGTAGATACTATTAATCCTCCAGGGAATGAATCTAGGGCAGTAGAATTTTATGCAAAAATTTTTGAGGAGGAGGGGATAGAATATTTCACTGGAGAGAGTGCGCCTGGACGGGGAAATATTTGGGCAAGAATTAAAGGTGGAGATCAGCCTGCATTAATTCTACTCCAGCATACAGATGTTGTTCCAGCCTCAAAAGATTACTGGGAAACTGACCCAATGATTGCCGAAGTTAAAGATGGGTATCTTTATGGCAGAGGTGTTATTGATATGAAAGGAGCTGGCATCTCACATCTAATATCTTTTATTAGATTGCATAGAGAAAAAAAGAAATTAAATAGAGACCTAATTTTTTTGGCAACTGCGGATGAGGAGGCTGGCGGTCTATTTGGAGCGGGATGGATGATAGAAAATCATCCAGAGGTGTTTGAGGGAGCAGGCTATTTAATTAATGAAGGTGGCAGTGGCTTAAAAATTGGTGATGATACAGTCTTTTCTATTGAGGTAACCCAAAAAGTACCTGTTTGGCTTAGAATAACTGGAACTGATGAGCCTGGTCATGGCTCGTCACCAAGAGCCACTAGTTCAGTTTCTCGCATTGTCCATGCCTTGAATTTAATTCGGGAGAATCCATTCCCTGTTAGAATAATTCCAGCAGTAGATAAATATTTTAAAAGCCTTGCTTTAAATATGAATGGTAAAAATGCTAAAGCATTTGCAAATATCAAAGAAGCAATAAAGCAAGATGGCTTTCTTAAAAATTTACAAGAGTTCTCTCCTTCATATCATGCCCTAACAAGAGATACTTGCTCATTAACTATGCTTCAAGGATCCCAAAAAATTAATGTTGTTCCCCCAGTTGCGCAAGCAGAGGTTGATTGTAGAATGTTGCCTGACAGGAGCTCAGATGAATTTATTAAGGATTTCAATGATTTAATCAAACCAGCAGGTGTTGAAGTGGAGCTTGTTCTTGCTTTTGCTCCTGCAGTCTCATCAACTGAATCTGAATTCTTTCAACATATTAAATCTGTCACAGCTGCTTTATACCCTGAATCAAGAGTAGCTCCAGCAGTAAGCACTGGCTTCACTGATAGTCATTTCACTAGAGAATTGGGAATTGATAGCTATGGTTTTAATCCTATAATTTTTGACCCAAACGACTTTGCAGGAGTGCATGGCAACAACGAGAGGGTTAAGGTTTCAAGTTATTTACAAGGCACAGAAGATCTATATCAAATCGTACAAAGTTTTGTCCATGATTAATTTTTTTCAAAGAAATGCTCTAAGAGTTTTTTCTTCCTTTTTATTAATTTCTTCATTTAATTTACATTCTGAGGAGCGATCTGATGCAGACAGTTTCTTTGGAAGAGAAGCGCCTAATTATCCTTCTCCAGATAATTTAATAGGCTGGATAGATTCCAGAGAAATTCTAGACTTGAATGGAGAATGGAGCTACATAGTAGACCCTATGAATAATGGCTTGCCTGAATCATCATTTTTTGGTGGATTTCCTAAAAATAAAACACAAAAAACAGGAATGGAGCTCATTGAGTATAACTTTGAAACTGCATCAAAAATTCAAATTCCTGGCGCTTGGAATGCTGAAGAGGAAAAGTTATTCTTTTACAGAGGCCCTGTCTGGCTCTATAAAAAATTTAATTATTCACCTAAGCAGAATGCTCTAACTCACCTATACATTGAAGGAAGTAATTTCACCACAAAAATATTTCTTAATGGTTCCATTGTTGGTGAATTTAAGGGTGGTTATGTGCCATTTAATTTTGATATTTCCAAGCACTTAAAAAAAGGGGAGAATATTTTATTAGTGCAAACTGATAACACACTTAGTGAGTCGACCGTTCCAACAAAAAAAACTGATTGGTGGCCATGGGGAGGCATTGTTGGCGATGTATATATAGTTGAGACTCCTAAGCAATTTATTCAAAATGCATACTTGCAACTAAACCCAGAAAATCTTTCTGAAGCCTTTTTCAAGCTTGAGATGAATAAGCAATTCCCAGGATATAAAATTAAGCTTGAAATTCCTGAACTTCAATTCAAAGGTGAATACATGACAAACTCTTTGGGTTTAATCAAAGAAGATATAAAAATCACCCCACAATTTTGGTCACCTTCAAATCCTAAATTATATAAAGTAATTATTTCCTCAAATGCAGAAACTATTTCGGATGAAATAGGTTTTCGCTCTATTAAGACTCAAGGTCAAAAAATCTATTTAAATAATCAGGAGATAAAGTTTAAGGGAATTTCTATGCACTCAGAGCCTATTGGGATTCCAGGTCCTGCCTTCTCTGTAGAGCATTTCCGTGAATTGTTAACGACAGCAAAAGACTTAAATATTAATTTCATTAGAGCTGCGCATTATCCCTACACCCGACATTTAGCCAAGGTAGCTGATCAATTTGGTTTAATGCTTTGGGAGGAAATCCCCGTTTATTGGAATATTGATTGGAGTAATGATGAAACATTGGATATAGCAAAAAATCAAATCGCGAGATTGGTAAAAAGAGATCAAAATAGAGCATCTGTTGTAGTTTGGTCCGTTGCTAATGAAACTCCTTTGTCTAATCCTAGAATGAAATTTCTAAACACTCTCATCACTGACTTAGAAAAATTTGATTCAACGCGACTAACAACTGCCGCTCTTCTATCGGGTAGTGAAGAGCAGTTTAGGTCTCTTGTTTTAGTTCTTGCTCTTCAAGGCGCTAAGTCTGAATGGGTTGATGTAAATGAAAAATATATTTTCCAGTCAATCTTAGATCAAGCTAATATTGCTGTTAATACTCAGTTAAATTTTTCCATATCAATTGAAGATCCCTTAGGTGATAGTATTGATTTAATTTCTTATAACGAATATTTCGGTTGGTACTACGTAACTTTCTTTACAGAGCAAATGAAAATTTCTGAGGGAACTCTTAGAAAGCTTATGTTTGAAGTTATGCCAAATATTAAAATTACATCTCCATTTGATAAGCCAATCCATATTTCTGAATTTGGGGCAGGTGCAAAATATGGCAATCATACAAACAAGATTTGGTCTGAAGAGTATCAAGCAAACTTATACAAGCATCAATTAGTCATGCTTTCTCAAAACCCCCAAATCCAAGGAATCAGCCCTTGGGTATTTAAAGATTTTCGCGCCATGTTGAGACCTTTGTCTGGCATTCAGGATTTTTATAACAGAAAAGGATTGATTGATGAGCAAGGAAATAAAAAACAAGCTTTTGATGTTTTGGCAGATTTTTATGAAAATAAATGGAATAAATAAATTTCTATAAATTAATACAAATTTTTTAAAAAAAGGTATTGACTCTATTTCCTAAAGGCGTATATTTAATAGACCAACTCGGACCGACTTACAAACAACTGCAGACGGGAGTAAGAGAGAAAGAGAAGGAAGAGACGAAGGGCGAAAGCGTTATTAAGAGTCGACGATAAAAAAGAGCTTAATAACCCACCAAGAAGGAAAGAGAAAGCCTTCAAGGAGCTAAAGAGATTCTCACTTTAGACCCCTTCCAATCTCGAACTGAAAAGACAGAGCTTAGCTCTGTTTTTTTTTGCCTATAATAAATTTAAGTGATTGATTGCTTGGGAAATCTTATTCTCATGGATGAATTCTCTTGGAAGCACAAACGAGCCCCCTAATGAACATACATTAGGTAAATCCATATATTTTTTATAATTACTTAGGTTGATCCCTCCTGTACACATGAAGCTAAGTTTTGGAAAAACACTGCTAAACGCTTTAAGTTTTTCTGGGCCCCCAATGAACTCTGAAGGAAAAAATTTTAATAAGTCATAGCCATTATTTTGCGCTTTGATGATCTCTGAACTTGTTTCAATGCCTGGTATGTATTGAATGTTTTTTCTATCGCAGAAATTTGCAACATCATCAACAAATCCTGGTGATACTACAAATCTAATATTGGGAATAGGTAAATTTAATAACTGCTTTGAATTTAAAACAGTTCCTATGCCCAAATTTATATTGTCTTGATTTGCAATGTATTCAATTGCTTCAACTGATAAGGAAGATCTTAATGTTATTTCAACATATTTAATATTTGAAGATCTTAAAATGGTGCTCAATATTTTGGCTTCATCCAAAGATCTAACTGATAATGTAGGTAAGAATTTAGGAAGTACGAGGTTCATGTTAATGATTAAATATTGAGGCTCCTGAATTTACTGAGCTTACATTATTTCTAAACAGCTCAAATAAACTTCGACCTATACCACTTTTTTCTGCATGAATTGTAATTGGTTCTCTGCTTGCGAGGTCTGCATTCAAGACTGAAAACACTGCATTTTTTAAATTCAATATCAATTCATCACCATTTTGTATTTTGTACAAGTAGTCGCTTTTACTTACTGAATGAATTAAAGCTGGAAAAGACCCAGATGCTCCAGACATTCTTCCATCTGTAACTAATGCAATTTTAAAACCTTTGCTTTGAAGAACATTTATCGGCGAAGTTAATTTATGCAGTTCTGGCATTCCGTTAATTTCTGGACTTTGCCCAAGCAAAACAATTATTAAATCAGAGTTTAGATCCCCATTATTGAATGCCTCTAGAACACTCTCTTGGGATGTGAATACTTTTGCAGGAGCAGTAATAATTTCATTTTCATCTTTCAGTGCAGATACCTTGATTAGTCCTTCAGCTATGTCACCGCCAATAAACTTAATTCCTCCATTTGATTTAAAGGGGCTGTTAACATTTGAAATACTTTTTGTATTTTGATTGCGATCTAACTCTTTCCACTGCAGGTCTGCAGGGCTCATTTCATCTAGGTAAGGGGTCTTTGTATAATGCTCTAAGCCAAAACCAGCAACTGTTTGAATATCTTGATAAATTAAATCTCCCTCTAAGAGGTTAGTAAGCAACCTTGCGATACCTCCCTCTGAATGAAATTCATTCACATCAGCGCTACCATTAGGATAGATTTGGCACAGCAGAGGTATGACACAAGACAAATCATTAAAATCTTCAATGGTTAGTATGAAGCCTGCTGATTTTGCCATAGCTATTAAGTGAATCACTAAATTGGTTGATCCTCCACTAGCTAAAAGTACAATCATTGCATTCATCCAATTTCGTATATCTAGCATCTCTCCAATTCCAATTTCAGCATCCATTAATCTCATTAATGCTTTTAATGATTCGTTGTTAAGGCAATCTCTTACTGGCGAATTTGTTGGAGTAAATGCTGTTCCTGGTAACTGAAATCCCATTGCCTCAGCTATCAGTTGATTAGTATTGGCAGTACCAAAGAATGTGCAAGTTCCAGGTGAATGATAGGCTTGCTGTTCAACATTAAGCAGATCTATACGTTGTATTTCACCAGCAGCATAAGCTTTTCTAGTTTCTGCTTTCTTAGAATTTGAGATTCCTGAAGACATAGGACCTCCTGGAAGAAAAATAACAGGTAAGTGACCAAATTTTAAAGCACCAATTAAAAGCCCAGGAACAATTTTGTCACAAGTACCCATGCATATTGCCGAATCAAATACATTATGCGATAGGCCGATTGCTGTTGATAATGCAATTGTGTCTCTGCTGAATAATGAAAGTTCCATGCCTGGCTCACCCTGTGTAATACCATCGCACATTGCAGGAACTCCCCCAGCAACTTGAACATGGAGATTGAGCTTCTCTCCTTCATTTTTTAGAGCCGAGGGATAAGTTTCAAACGGAGCATGAGCAGATAACATATCGTTATAAGCAGTAATTATTCCCACAAATTTTTTTATATCTAAATTAGAGGATTGCTTATTGTTATTACACGCAGCATAAGTATGAGCCAGATTGGAGCAGCCAAGAGTAGTTCTATTGGGGGATTTCAGCCTCCATTCAGCTACCTCTTTAAGGTAGCTTGATCTGCTTTGTTGACTGCGTAACTCAATTCGATTTTTTACCTCATTAATTTTGCTTAACATTCATTCCTCCTCGTTATTCCATTTTGAATTATGACTTGCAATCAATAAATCTGAGGAAGAGGGACCCCAGCTGCCAGCATTATATTTTGAAAGTTTAATTTCTGAATCTTTAATAGAATTAATGAGTTGATCGATATATTTCCATGCATCCTCCACTTCATCTCTTCTCATGAACAAAGAAGGCTTATTATCAATAATATCCATTAATAATCTTTCATAAGCATCAAGATGATCTTCATCATAATAATCATCGAACAATAGGTCTAAAGGCAGTTCTTGTAAGTGGAAACCGGAAGCTGAAGGTTTTTTAATCATTATTTTAAGTTTGATACTTTCTTCAGGCTGTAATCTTATGACTAATTGATTATTTTTTTGTCTATTGCCTGCATCAAAGATGTTATGGGGAACAGATTTAAACTGTATAACTATCTCCGATCTTTTTTCTGCCATTCTCTTACCTGTTCTTAGGAAAAAGGGCACACCTGACCATCTCCAATTATCAATCCATAATTTTAGGGCTACAAAAGTTTCAGTTTTACTTTCAGGGTTAACACCACTTTCATTAAGATATGAGGTAATTGTTTTTGCATTAATTGCACCTTCTTTATATTGACCAATAACAAGATGGTTTTCGGTTTCGTGAGATTGAGCGGC
>Ga0222719_10001537_pt1 | contig 22166 bp, 25 predicted proteins | sample C33_34DmetaG_FD_165039 | JGI IMG/M metagenome (GOLD analysis project Ga0222719, IMG submission 165039) | Estuarine water microbial communities from San Francisco Bay, California, United States - C33_34D | ecosystem: Environmental > Aquatic > Marine > Unclassified | place: USA: California...
GCGAATGTAATAGAGTAGTTCGAATGGCGGCATACGTAGGGGCTTCCGTACTCTCTTCGGTGGTGGGCTACCCGTTCGACGTCCTGAAAACCAGGACGCAACTGAGTGCGAAAGGTGTCGTGAACGACAGCGTGCGGACTCATGTCAACGGCGTCGTATCCAGCGCGATGCGGAACACGGCTTTCATAGGCTCCAAATTGTACACGTACGACTTTTTGTGCGAGCAGCGAGCTCCGAACCATTTCGCGGATCGCGTTGCGTACGGTACGCTGTCGGGGATCGTGGGTGCGACGGTAGGGACGCCCTTCGAGGTGTTGATGGTGCATTTGCAGTCGGCGACCAAAAAGACGGATCTTCGTAACACAATGTTCGATATATACAAGCAGAGCGGAGTCGCCGGATTTTGGAAAGGCTACGCGCCCACCGTGCATCGAGCGATGGTTGTGACCGGTTGTCAACTGGGTGTGTACAATCAAGTGCTTCACTCGATGAAGGAAGGTACGAATTGCTCTCACACGACCAATATGATCGTTTCGTGCGTTTCGGCGGGCGTGATCGCCGCGGTGTTTTCGAACCCGTTCGACGTGTGCAAGACGCGCCGAATGAAGTCGGAAACGCCCGACACAATCCGCGAGATCGTTCGAAAAGAAAGCTTCGTAGGGGTATTTAAGGGACTTCTCCCTAGTGTGATGCGTCAAATACCGGTGAACATGGCTCGTTTCATGGTATTGGATATGTGCTCTTGATTTAAGAGCGACTGCTATCGATTTCTCAAATATGGAGGAGTGCAAACTGTTAGGTTATCAAATTACATGTGAGGAGGGGGTGTTGAATAATGCCGGAAATCCATACGTAAAGGCTTTTCACAACATACACTCGCATTCGGAGGAGCGCGAATTGATCGACTGGTACATCGCCAAAGTGCTCATGGCGAACGTCAAACAATTCTGGGGGTATTGCACCTCCGGTTCCACCGAAGGATTGCTGTGCGGTCTTTGGATGGCTCGAAAACGTTTTCCGGAGGGGACCCCAATCTACGCTTCGGAGGACTGTCATTTCTGCGTTACCAAAATGGCCGACATTTTGAAGATCCCTCTAATATACATCAAAACGAATCCCGACGGTTCGATTCGCGTCAGCGAGCTTTTCAAACACTTAAGCAGCGAGACCCATGCGATCGTAGTGCTAACGTTGGGCACCACTGTGAGAAACGCGTACGACGACGTGAAATTGTTCAACAGCTTTCGATCGAAGCAAACTACTTGCGAAGTTCATGTTCACTACGACGCCGCTTTCGGTGGTTCGATTTACCCCTTTATCAAAAGCGATTGGCTTCAATACCCTTTCGACACCTTCAACGTGAGTCTTCACAAATTTTTCGGATCGCCTTCCCCATGTGCGATATTTTTGACCACGAAGGAGCTTCAAAAGCAGGTCGATACAATCGGATATTTTGGAAATCAAATGCTGTACCTTCCCGACAAAGATATGACCATCTCGTGTTCACGAGATGGTAACACGATAAAATATATGAGAAACAAGTTGCTGCATTCGCACACGATTCACAACAACTTCATGAATATTCGGAAATGTTTGGGTCTACGTCACGATTTCACAACCATGCTGGAGAAAGAGACTGCGGTCGAATATCGTGTAGCGAACAAGGACATGAGCCTTTCGGTCGAATTGTTGAACATTCCTAATCGAGCCGCGAAGGCTCTGAGTCCCTTCGGTGTGAGTATTCGTTACAATGTGGGCAATAGCTTCGACACACATATTTACGTCTGTAATCACGTGACGAAGGAGTTGTTGAAGGAATTCGTGAATGTTTTGAAACAGTACACACCTTAAGACGCGAAGACGCCCTGGAGCATGTATATCATCAGTCCGACCATCGTACCCAAATTACCGAGCAAAGACATGTGTTTGTACTTTTGAATCCAAAGCGCGCTTTGTTCGGGTGTTTTGACGTGCTCCATCATGTACCGAGATTTGGGCCACAGAAGATACACGAATGTTTGTGTGGTCAAGGCCGCGGCCACACTCATGCAGGCGTTTTTGGAGGCTAAAAGAATCCCGATCACCGCAGCGACGATCGTAGCCCATATGAAGATGTTGGTGCGCTCCTTTTTGATTTCCTCGTAAATCTTCTTTTGAGAGCTGTCCAAGGACGATTCGAATTGTGTCATGTACTTTTGGTTCGCGAACATGGTCAAGGTCATCGAACCCGTCAGAGCGAAGGCTACCGCACAATAACCGTTCATATCGAATTAATATGTGTTTAAGTTAAAGCATATTATTTTTTATATGTCACGATGGAAGATCAAAGTGCGGAGTCCTTCAATTTCACCAATGCGTTCATGTACAACTATTACGAATTTATCAAAAACACCACAAATGACTATCCGAAAGATCTGCGGTTTTGCGACGGAGGAATGCAACGTTATTTGGAGGAGCGTTGGTCCAAGGAAACGGACAAGTCAACCCTGTATGTCCGAATTCAGAAACTTGGTCATTGAATAGTGGCATGCGAAGATGAAGCAATACGCGCTGTAGTAGGAGCCCAAGACGGTAATTAGGATCGTTTCCCCCGACATACTCTTTATTTTTTAATCGAAGGAAAAAATTGATTTCCAAAAGCGGCGATTATCTATCAATCCAAATCTTATCCACTCTTCATCTGTTTCGTACTATTATCGTCTTTCGATGGATACGAAATTGGCTTTGCGATTGGTCCCTTTTACGGGCATCATGTATGCGGTATCGAGGTTGTTTAGTTTGAACCGAATCGAAAGGCTGCACCTCTATTTTCGAAACATGATACGCGAGGAGGACGCGATTGTATGCATGATCGATCTGTGCAATTTTTCGAGTTGGTGCGACGACAAATCATCGAATGTCGTTTTCGAAACAATGACGAAGTACAACGCCTTTTTGAAATATTTACTACGTAAATTCAAATATCTCGAAAAAGTGGAGCTGGTGGGCGATTGCGTGATGGTGGTCGGATGGATTAGTCACAACGCGAAGCGATCCAAATTGGTGGCGAATCAAATGATCGAGTTCGCTATGGACATGCTCACCAACATTGAAAAAATTCAAGATATATTCGAAGACGACACCATTTCGATTCGTATCGGCATCCACGAAGGAAAAACATCGTTCGGGTTCATATCCAATCCGAGAAAGTTTCAAGTCTTCGGACGAAGCGTGAACTTGGCAAGCCGTATCGAAGCCGCGGCTACACAAGGGACCTGTTGGATCTCGAACACGACCCTCAAAACGAACAATATCGACTACGAAAACATACGGAGCCAAGGTCGACATCAATTCAAAGGATTCAAGGAGGTGGTATCCGTATCCGAGTTGAGCAATTTAGAGGGATCAAGACATTAGAGACAAAATGGTGGTTGGACTGCCGCCTGAGGTTTCGTTGCCATCGGAAATCTTGTTCGCATTGCTGATGAGGAGCTCCTCGCACGAGGCGCTCGGTTTTTTCGGCGTAATCTTCCTTTTGCACACAACGGATCGAATCACGAATTCTTGAAACAATTTGATGATTTGGTCATTGAACGAGTTGCTCATCACGAAGAAGATCTTCCGGAGGTGGAGCTTCATCACGAGTTGAAAAAAGTTTGCGTGTTCTTTGGTGGAAAATCCTTTGTCGGTGTATGAGACGAAAGAGGAGGCTTTGATGGGCAAGTACGGTGGATCCAGATACACCAACGCACCCGGTTCGATTGATCGTAGCGTGATTTCGTAGGACTGTGAGTAGAATTGGACCTTCTGGAACATCAACGACAAATGGTGAATGTGCTGCGAATCTACAAGGCTGACTTTGATGTAGTTTCCGAAAGGAACGTTGAAGCCGCTTTTTCGACTCTCTCGATATATGCCCCGAAAGCAGGTTTTGTTGAGGAATATGAAGAGAGCGGACGCGTCGAGGAGGTTCTTGTCGACGATCGCGTTGTATTGCGTGCGCAAGCTGTAGTACAAATCGGCTTGATTCGAGGAGTTGTTGTAGGTCTCCTGCAATTCGTTGCATTTGATGATCAAATCGTCGCACGATCCTTGGACGTTTTTGAAAGTGGCGATCAGAGCCTTGTTCGTGTCGTAGGCGCAGATTGGACCGTCGCATCGAAGAGCGGCTTCTTTGAGGAGATGCAGTACGTGAATCAACACACTACCGCTTCCCAAAAAGACGTCGTGGAAAGATGAGAACTCTTTCGGAAAGTGGTTGGCTATCTGCTCGGCAATTTCTGATTTTCCACCTAACCATTTCAGGAATGGTTTGTTGAACATATGGGTCATGATTTCATCGACTTACAATATTGATCTTTCAAGATATAAAAAATGAGACTGTGGGTTACTTGGGGAAACTGAAGGAATCGTGAATGAATTCCAACTCTTCTATAATTTCGCCCATTTCAGGGCGCGTAGCCGATTCGATTTGAACGCACCAGTTGATCAAATCGGATAGATCTCTTTCCTCCTCTTCGAAGGGCTCCAACACCAAGCTGTCGTTGAATTTCGCGTACATGAGCTGCATCATGTTCATATTGTATTGGGCGAACGGCATTTTGGACGTCCAAATATAGTACATTAGCAGTCCGAAGGAGTAGATGTCCGACTTGAAGTTGTACTCCTCGTGCTTCAAAATTTCCGGCGACATCCACGTGTAGGTCCCCGTCTCTCCGGTGTGTCCGTGGAAGCTTTCGTTATTGGTTTGGCGAACCAACTTGGATATACCGAAATCGGCGATCTTCGCCACGCCGTAGCGTCCGATCAGAATGTTTTGAGGTTTCAGATCTCGATGCATGATGATGTGCGGTTTGCGATTGTGCAGATAACAAAGGCCTTTTGCGACATCGATCATTATCCGCAGTCGATGGTCGTTGTTCAACTCGTTATGCTTCATATAGTTCACCAAATCACCGTTTTCCATATACTCGAACATCAAATACGCGTCCCCGTCGTTTATGTTTGCTCCCAAAAACTGACATATTTTCGGATGTATGCACTTCGACAACACGCTCACCTCGTTCTCGATGTCCTTTTTGGTGTGTTTGCTCATCTCGTTGTCGAAAGAGATGTGTTTCACACATACGGTTTCGTGTCGCCACAACGCTTTATACACGTTTATATTGATCCCGTCGTACAAGATGTTCAAATTTCGCCAAGAGTTTTTGGTTATGTAGTAGTCTTCGGCCGTAGTTTCCATCATACATATTTGATTCATTTGAGAAGTACAACTTTAATCAAATTTTTAAAAAAAAAATTTGATTCCCAAAATTGGAGATTCGATTTCCATAATAAACAAACCGTTGAAATTGTTTAAAACGACACAACAATGAATCTTGAACAGACCAATGTGTTCAAAAGCGTTATTAAAGAGGTAACGGAAAGCATGGATCCCACGTTGGAGTTTCATAACGCGAGCCACGTAATTTACGTATACAAAGCTGTGCTTGAAATACTGTCAAATATGAGTTTTCTATCGGAGAACGAAAAGTACGTGTTGAGTTTCATCGCTCTGATGCACGATATAGCTCATCCGGGGCTGACGAACACGCAACATGCTATATGGAACACGAACATACACAAATCCTACGGGCACGAATCTCCGAACGAACAAATGCACGCGGATCTGGCCTGTATGTTGTTCCGAAAATACAACATATTGAGCGTCTTCCCTTGTTCCATACAGGAGGAGATGGTGCAAACTATCATTCTGTCCACGGATATCGTAGAGCATTTCAATGTGATGAAACACATTGAAAAAAGCGCCACAAGAGAGAATGTGTACATCACCATACTGAAGTGCGCCGATATCTTCCACATCACAAGCAGTTTCAATGAATGTATGTACTGGGGACAAAAAATCAACAAAGAGTTGGGAACCGTAATGAACATCGAGCATGAGATCAAATTCGTAAAAAAAATGGGTAAACCTCTCTTCGAACGATTGTACGAGATTTACCCTTGTGAAAAGTTTGAAGGGTACGTCAAGGCTATCCAACAGAACATCGTGCTATACGAAGCGATGTTGTAGGAGGATTGCTTTCGAATAGTCCCGCGATAATCGCGTGCTTTTTACATTTGCCGCCGCGAATAGCCCACTTGTCGCACAAGTAGCACTGTTTCAATCCGCCGTGAAATACGCACATACACGAATTGCTCACCGATTCGCGTTCGCAGTCCGTCTGCGTACAAATACCGGTCATGACTGTGATTGATGGCGCTCCTGCTCCATTTATTTCTCAATTTTTTTAATACGCGGAAAGCCGCGCGTTTTTTTTTTGTAAAATCTTACTAATTGCGAAAATATGAACAAATGGGAGCATAATCAATGGTTTCCAGAACACGAGAATCTGCTCAAAGATTGGGGCGAGAAGACTCGGTACTACAGCTGGATGCATAAGAAAAGCGGCGAGTACTACTCTCAGTTGAACAACGCGCTGAGCATTCCCATGATCGTCATTTCGACCATGACCGCTTCCGCGAACTTCACAATGGCGGGCAACAGCCAGATGACGGAAGAGCGAAACGTCATCGTCCCTGTTTTGACGGGCACGGCGAGTGTGATCGCCGCTATACTGTCCGCTTTGACCAAATTTTTGCAGAGCGCCGAACTGTCTTCCAAACACGAGGACTGTCATCGTAGCTTCAACAAATTGGCCAGAAACATTTGTTTGGAGCTAAGTTTACCCCCCATACAGCGGCGCGAACCGTACGACGCGTGTCATGTCTTTCGGTCCGAGTACGATCGGTTGATGACCGAGAGCCCCTCGATTCCGACCTTCATCATAAAAAAATTCAATGTCAAGTTTCCCATGGTGAGAAACAAGCCGGAGATTGCGAGCGAATTCGGAAAAATACCCATTTACGGACGAGATAAGAACGCCATGGAGAACGAGGCTCGATTCCAAAAGATTCGCACCTTTTACAAATGGTGGAGTGCTATCAACAAAAACGACAGAAATAAAAGAATCTCTAACGAATCCGATTTGGTATTTACTCCGAGTGAACGCAAAAATAGCGGTAGATTCTCTATCGATTCGATTTTCAGTACACCCAAAATAAGAAAAAGTGTAAATATTGAAAACATTCGAGAAGAAGAAGATTCTGAGATCTTCAATGCGGTGTAATTACTCCTCGTACTCCTCGCACATCTCTCTTTCGATCAGGATCCGTTCTATGGTAATCGGATGCGAACGGTACACTCCCGTTTTCATGTAATTCGACAACGCGTCGTAATCCTGTTTGTACAGAATGTGATGATAGAAGTAGTGACAGTATCGTAAGTCGCATCCAATGTAATCCATATCTTGTCGGTAGTTATCGTATCTGCATTGCAACACCTTTTGTTTTTCGTGCATGATAAACTCCCTCTCATTCTCTTCCACTTGCTGGCTTCGATGGCTCAGAAGTAGCATCCTGCCATTGTCGAAGGCGTAGATACCTTCCGTGAAGGAGCTTTTCAGATTCATCGCTCGACGCAACACGTAGCCGATCACACCCGGGCCGGTAATATCCAAGACGTTCAGCGTGTACACCGTGTTGCGAATGTGTAGCAACGCCCGTTCGAGCATCGTTCCGATGAGCGCGCTGCGTTGTTTCGCCATCATCACGGCGTTGTACACCCGTTTGTCGCAAGTTAGGGTGTCGATCACGAACACGTGCTCGATGTTCGAGTCGAAGATTTGGATGAAGTTCATTAACGGTCGGATGTGCACGTCGGTGTAGATCCCTCCCTCCTTGTACAGGACACACAAACGCCATATATCGGTTCTCAACGTGATCGATCGAAGATTGTTGTAGGCCTCCAGGCTCTCGCCCGTCAGAAAGCCGCGAACGTACGCGTCGACCTCCTCGTCGGTGTAGTCGTACACCTCCACTCCCATGGTTTCCCAATACTGCTTGTAGTCACCCATCTCCGTCCGATTCAACCTCTCGAAGCATTTCACCGTGCGATACAGCTTTTTAGGGATCATGTATTTGTATGTGGCTATTAGTTCAGCCTTATGTAAAAAGATCTGGCACAAAGATAAATAGAATGCGTAATTGGTTGTTTTTGGTGTGTTTGCTTTGTTTACATTTTCTCAACAAACGATTGATTGTTCAAAGAACAACTCCCAGGATTATTTGGATTTATTGGGAGCAAGGGTGGGAAGAGGCCCCCTTGGTTTGCAAGTACTGTCTTCGTAGTTGGCAAAAATACAATCCCACCTGGAAGATCGTGATTCTCGATCGCAACAACGTCGAACAACACATCAAGCTCACTACCCTCGTTCCCAATCTGTGGGAGATCAAGGTCGTGGCTTGCCGCTCGGACATCATCCGTATCAACCTTCTGAGAAATTACGGTGGGGTGTGGGTCGACGCCACCACGTTCTGCACGCGTCCGTTGGACGAATGGTTGCACAAACACGGCCCCTTTTTCGCCTTCGCAAATCCTTTGCCCGGTCGCATGGTGGCGAATTGGTTCATGTACAGCAGTCGAAAAAACTACATCGTCGAAAAATGGTGCGACACCTTCAACGATTACTGGAAGGGACGAGATCGTCCCGAGGACTATTTCGTGATGCATCATATGTTCAAGAATCTGTACGAAACGGATTACGAGTTCAAAAAGCAATGGATGGCCGTCGTAAAGATCTCCGCCAACTTACCCCACGCCTTGAAATACAAAGCCAAACATAGCGCTGCTCCATTGTTGAAGAGGGCTCACATAGCGCACAAACTGAGTCCGCTCTACAAGTTGGACCACAACGAGTTCACATCGGAGTGTCTTGCGCAAGGAGTCGAGAACATATACACCTATCTCATTCTGTACCACCGTCTGTAAGCTTTGTCTCGTTGAATGCGACGCGAGTGTTCATTCGCATGGACTCGATCTTTTCCGCCATCTCGAAATCTTTGGCGCCGATCATTTGAGCCACCAAGATGCCCGCGTTCACCGAGGTGTCGACCGCCACCGTCGCCACAGGGATTCCTTTGGGCATCTGCACGGTGGCGTACAGGGCGTCCATTCCGGACAAAGCGCTTCCGGACAGCGGCACACCCACCACCGGGAGGGTCGTTCGGGAGGACACCGCTCCCGCGAGATGGGCGGCCATTCCGGCTCCGCATATGATCGCGAAGTAGCCCTTGTTTCGCGCGGTCGCCGCGAACTGCGCAACCTCCTGGGGCTGACGATGGGCCGACATCACCCGCGTGTCGGTCTGTATCCCGAAGTCCTTCAAGACGTCCTCCGCGGGTTTCATCAACTTGTAGTCCGTGGGCGACCCCATCAAAATCCCCACTTTGTACTGCGAGGAGCGGCTCGTTACACGGAGTCGGGTTGTTCGAGAGGGCAACTTTTGAGCGCGAACGATTTGAAAGGGCTTCGCGGTAGAGACGAACGAACACATCGTTTTGATCACAGCACTCGAAAGGTTTAAATCGCTTTTTTATCGCCTCGTCTTACAATCCTTTACCCCTCTTTCATAGCGAGTTGATCATGACATCCACAATTGGATTGACGGATCGATCACCACATGTTTCCTTGATATGGACTTGTATTGCTTTGTGAACGAATCATGTTCGGTTCTGTCCGAAGGGCCCAGCTTGTAACGACATCGATTGTACCACTTGGTGTACACCAGAGACATCCCACCAAATGCCAAATTCACTGTTAAACATTTTCTTCCCACTCTTACCTTTTTACATTTATGCTTTTCACAAAGGTTCTTACACCACCTCGCCGTACATTCATCAAACGGACAATATGGCCAAGTTTGTTGTCCATTGTTTAGTTGAAGAGCCAAAGTGTCATAGTAATGTCCGGATTGACGATCACCTGCAACTGTATACGGTGTTACCATTCCAATCTGTTTGTTTGATCTTAATGTCATAATCATTTGATGTATGGTGTCTTCTGTAAAAATTAGTTGGCTATCTATAGTCAGTGTATAATCCGATTTAAGTCTGCCCAGTTTTTCTTTACACCATTGGCGGATCTTTACCATATACTCGAGTCTCTTCAACGCGTCAGTCTTCGACCAATCCTTCGAGAAATCATTCAATAGACCGACTTTTAATTCATATCGAGTAGCGTACTTATATTCGCGTACAAATTGATCCAATTGTGCGACGGTGTCATCCGTGGAGTCATTTTCAAAAAAGTGAAACTTTAATGTATCGGACGGATACTTGTCCTGTATTCGTGGAACCAACTTGCGGAGGTATTGAATATACGCTGAATTGTTTTGTACTAAGCAAATAACGTCAACCGTCGGGTTTATATTAATTTTCGGTTGTTGTTGTCTACAGATACACATATATAAAAGTATCACAAGTGACCAAACACATATCGTGATCAATACAATTTTACTCATTTATAATTATTAGATAAAAGCAATAGTTTGAGGTTCTCGATTTTGTTCATTTTGTCGAGTTGTTCGAGAGCGAACGATTTGAATGGGGGGTTTTTTTTTCAACGAACGTCGAATAATTCGGAGAAAAAAAAAGATTCGAGAAATTATAACGAATTTATGGATTACCAGCCCTTGATTAAGCGAAATTTAATAGAGTCGATGCAACGGCATAAGGACTCGCATCTCGGCACGCAATACAAGAACGCGCTTTTGCTGCTCCCCAGCCATCCGATTCTGAGTTTGGACGATATCGAGCATATGATTACATCGGTGAAGATCGCGAACGAGATGATAGAGATGATTCGTACCGGGAACGACTTTGTCGAAAAAAATTGATTAATTGTTTTCGAGAAACCGAATCGTCAAATCATGGCTATCACTATGTTAAACGCGGATACGCTGGGGCTGATTTTCAACCGCTTCACTTTTCCCGAGTTGTCGAACATTCGACTGGTGAACAGGACCTTCGACGCTGTTGCGTCGGAACTTTACAGGGAGAAATATCAACAGATGAAGGATTTGTCTACCAAATTGTACTTCGACTATTTAGCGAAGAATCGCGCATGTGTAAACCGTTATCAAAAGGCTCTCTGCTTTACAAACTTTGTCGAGCGATTTACGAAGGAGCGATGTTGGCCCGTACTCGTCACCAACGATTTGTTCCGACAGAATCTCTTTTACCGATGTGCCGAACACCATATATACCATTACACATTCTCCATTCCCAACTACCAGTCCATTCACGACCGATTCAGACCCTACATGTTTTTCGACTCGACCAAAGGGCTGACGATTAAAACGATGAGAGAGCTCTTGGCATACAAACGGGTGAAAGGGATTGGACGGATGACGAAAAAAGAACTACAGTACCATCTCTTGCGCCCCAAATACGGATCCTTCTACTGGAACATCGAGGAATGAATGGATCAGCAGTCCTCCAAGTAAAATCGGTACATTTTTCGTGATCGTTTGGTCGTTTTCCCATTCTTTTTATATTTGAAACTGGCTTTTTGAACCAGATCGTAGTAGACGTCATCAATATGGTACAGAAAATCGGATTCGATCGAACTGAACGTGAAGTCGATTCTATGCCATATCTCCAAAAACAAATGATTCGGTAAGGGCGAACCCGTTTGCGACTCGAAAGACTCGGTCAAAATATTTTTTATAAAACTCTTGTTGTACATACAATCTCCGGATAATTCGAAGTAATTCTGTTTGCTAATCAAACGTAGATCCAACTTGTGGGCGTTCATCGAATGGCTGGGGGTGAAGTGATACTTACCCTAATTTAAGGAATTTTTGATTCATATCGCAAATTTAAACGCTTTACTCATGCGCGATTCTTCGATTTCGAAGCTCGTGCAAACCGATGAATCGCGTAACATCCGGAAACGGCAACGAAGCCGTGCCCGGAATACCTGCGGGAATACCGGCGGACGCCTTCGGAGAGAATTTGGTTCATCGGAAGAGTGCACAACGGACACCACATGATTGCTGAATGAACGTGCAAGGTGTTTAAATAAAAAGTTGACGCGATTATTTTGTGATTTGGTAGAATAGGTTATATATATGATGTTTCAATTCCCCGTTCCTCTCTTCGAAAAGTACGAGACCATGTTCGAAATCGACCCGCTCAGCATCTTGGAGCGAGACGTGATTGTCGCCATCGCGGAGATCAGCCCTATCGTACGGAACAAATTGGAGGGCTACGAGTATTTCACCGAACGCGCTTGGGAGACCCTGTGCTTCGAGCAGAAAACGGAGCTCAAATTGTTGTGGATTTGGAACGAGTTGGATTCGTACGAACGGTCCCTACTCTTCGATCATCTCTACAACACGAACTAATAAAAAATTGATTTTAGTGTTAAAGGCGTACATTTGTGTAGACATTTTCGACCATGTACGAACTCGTGTTTCATATTGCGGATCTTCACATTCGTCGTGGAAACGAACAGAATGCTCGCTACGAGGAGTACCGATCCGTTTTCGAACAGTTTTTAAAAATGATCAGGGAGCGTTCCTCCGGAAAAAAGTGCGCGATCGTGATATGTGGAGACATATTCCATCACAAGTTGGAGATCGCGCCGGCCGGAATACGTTTGTTCTACGACTTGATTCACGCTTTGGCGGATATGATGTTGGTTCTCATCATTCAAGGCAATCACGATCTCCTTCAAGAGAAGTTCTCCGACGAAAACAACGATTTGATCGAGGCTTTGTTGCAACGGGAGAGTCATCCCAACGTGCGGTATTTGTGCGATACCGGACTGTACAAGTTCGATAATCTCGAGTTCGGCGTGGTCTCCATAAGAGACGTGTTGCGATCGGGTGCGAGTTCCGGTATGGTCGACGCGCTCCCCCCGTTTCCGAAACCTTCCGAAGCCAAGGGTGTGTTTCGAGTGGCGCTCGCGCATTGTACCGTGAAGAACTGTATGCTCAGTGCGACTCAAAAGAGTTTGGAGGGCGTGCCAGTGGAGTGGTTCTCCTCCTACGACGTAGCTATGTTGGGAGACATCCATCTACAACACGTGGTGCGCAACAAGACGCATTCGGTAGTGTACGGGTACCCTGGATCCATGGTGCAACAAAACTTCGGAGAGCCTCTGTTCGATCACGGATTTATCGAATGGGAGGTGCGTCCGGACGAACCGATCCGATACACCAGACATCACGTGCCCAATACGTACGGAAAACTGAACGCGCACATCGAGGGTTCCGACGAAGATTGGACCGTGTTCGTGAACGCGCGAGAGAAGATCCCTCTCCACGAGCTTCTCGAAGCGAAAGATGTACCGACACATCTTCACATACGATTGTACGCGGGCAAAAAAAACTCGGGTTGGATCGACCGAGTTGTCGAGCACGTTCGCGGTACACTCGCCGGGCGAATCGTACACGTCGACGTGATCAACACGCAAAGTACCTCCGAACAGGAGGGGGCGCTTCAAGAGGTCGATCTTTCCGAGTTGAATCGGATGGACACCATCGTATCCTTCTTGGAAACCCATATGCGCGAGGAGGTTCGTGCGCTCAATCCCGATTGGTTGACTTTGATCAAAGATCCCAACGGATTCGCCCTCGAGCCGCAGAAGGGGTTTCCCGCACGAATTTCGGAGTTGTTGCGTAGCAAGAACGAGAGTGTCGCTTCGGCGATTTTGAAGTCCGGCGTGTATACGGAGGACACGAAACACGCCGGTATGAAACGATTTCGATTGCACACGTTGCAGTTCAACTGGATCTTGCCGTTCGGCAGACAGAATTGCTTCGATTTTACACATCGACAGAAAATCTGCTTGATCAACGCCCCCAACGGATACGGGAAAACGGCCTTCTTCGAGGTGATTATGCTGGGTCTCTTCGGCGAGCCCATTCCCTCTCGACACAACAAGGGCTCCTCCTTATCCATTTTGAACAAACGTCGGGTCGTGAACACCGAGACCTCCAACATCGAGATCGAGTTCGATTTGAACGAAGATCGCTACAGGATCAAGCGCATCTTCCACGAACAATGCGACAAGAAGCAAGTGAAACGGCTGCAGAGTAGGGTCGCCGAGTTGTATCGAAACGACGAGTTGATTCACTCGGGGTCGAAGGTGATCTCCGAATGGATGAGGGAGAACGTGTGCGTGATGAACGACTTCCTGCTCTTCAACATGATCACGCAAAATGTGGATATGGACTTCATCAAGATGTCTCAAAAGGAGCAAATCGAAATGTTGGACAGCGCTTTCCATATCAACTACTTCAACCACATGTGCGACATGCTGAAGGTGATTCGCAAAGAGTACAAGGATTTGGAGAGGCACATCGTTACGCATCTGAAGGCGATCGAACCGAGCGAGTCTTCGGATCACGAGCAATCGCAGCAGGAGGAGGCGCGAATCTCCGACATGAAGAAAAGGCTTCTTCAGAACGAATTGGATTGGTTGGAATCTAAGGAGCAATTGGCCGATCTGATCGTCGACGAGCGCAAGTTCGATAACAACTCGCCCAACAAATCGCAGCCCACGGAAACATTAGAGGAGCTGTCGAATACGTACGTACAGCTTCGAGCGAAGCTGAAAGAGCACGATCAAAAGGGCTTCGAAGCGCGCATCTATTCGTCGCCGCCCTCCCTCGAGTTCGTAACAGACCACGATCCTTCGGTGCCTCCTCTGAAATCCGAGGACTCTCTCGATGTGCATGTACGCAGTATGAAAACACTCAGGGAGAAGTTACCCGACGAAGCACCTCCCAAGCCAGCGTCGGACGTGTCGAAGCAATTTACGGAGGCCTATTTGAAGGAGGAGATCGCCTATCTGAAAGACAGTATGACTTCCTACGAGGAGGGAATGTCCTTGGAGCCACCTGCTTCCCCCACGTTGTCGCAAGAGGAGATTCGGAAGTTGGAGAAGACGATTACCGAGGAAGTGAGAGAGATGTTGCACTCGATGACTTCCGAGCAAGCGCGGGAAGAGGCTGCGACACTCGAAGAGAGCATTGGGAATCTGTACGACAAGATTCCCAAACCCTCTGATTTGGACCTTCCGCCAGAGTCGAAAGAGCAACTCGTCGAGAGTTTGGGTTTGATTCAAGAGAAGATCGGGATCGTCAGGAGAGAGATTGAAATCCATCGCCTCAAAGAGTCGGAGATGACGAACATGAATACGGAAATCGATCGACTCAACGAGCGTCTGAAGCAAATGGACATTCGTATGGAGAGCGATCGGGGGAAGTTCAATCCCGAATGTTCCAGTTGCAATGCGAGGTTAGAAGCCTTCGAAGAGTTGAAGAAGGAGCGCTCCTTGTGTCTGCGAAGAAGAAACAAGCTGGTGAAGTCGCGTCCCAAACAAATTCAAGAGAACGCCGCTTCGAGAATGGGTTTGCTGGAAAACAAACTGGAGGAGTACGAGGGGATCGTTGCGCTATTGCAGAAGCACATCGATGAGCACGAACGCTTGCGAATCATCGACGACATTCGAGTGATGAAAGCGCGCTCCGGCCTGTTGGAGCGGTACGAGGAGCTCAAGATTCTCTTCAAAAATCTGAGCGAGAATCGACGTCTGTACAAAGAGTGGGTGGCTTACGACAATAATCAGGGGGTGCTCTCGAATATCAAAGAGGCCGAACGGAAGCTCACCTTGGTCCGTGCGCGCGACGCCCGTGAGCGATACGAAGTGCAATTAGGGTCTCTTCGTCAAGTAGAGTCCTTGGTTCGAAATACGATGGCTTATCGAGAGGGTTGCACCGAGATGGCTTGTATCCAAGATCGGATGGACGACGTGCGAACGAAACTCTCCTACTACGCGGATATGAAACGGAAATTGATGGAGCGAGTTCGCGAACACGAGTTGATCGATCGAGACACTCGCGAGTCGTTGATGCTCGCCACTTCGAAGCGAACGGCCTACCGAGAGTACAACCACTTGAAGGAACGCATGACGGGCACTTTGGAGGTCTTGCAGAACAGACAGGTGTTCTTCGACGAGGTTTTGAACACCATCAAACGCTACAAAGCTTGGGTGTACAACGACAAATTTCTGCCGGTGGTGGTGCAGAAGGCGAACGAGATTCTCCTCACTCTGTTCGAAGATCGAGACCTAACCATCAAATTCGAGTTTCAAGACGAATCGCTGTGTTGGTTCGTGCAGGACGAAGGCAATTTGATTCACGTCGAGAAGCTTTCGGGGGCGCAGGCGTTCGCGGTCGGTTTGAGCATGCGACTCGGTCTGGGTTCGATGGGCATTTCGAAGTACAAATGCGACCAGCTCTTCATCGACGAAGGATTCTGCAATTTCGATCAGAACAACCTCTCGCGGGTCCCCCTGTTGCTCACCCGAATGGGCAAACTCTTCAAGAACATTATCATGGTGACGCATGTGGAGGAGATCAAGAACGCCGCGCACGAGGTGGTGAATATTCGCAGAGAGGACGGATTGAGCCAGCTCTTGACGGTCTAATTAAAAAAAAAATTGATATGTTCAGATATAGGGGACATGCTCGCGGAAGACGAGATGCGGACACTGAACGCGCATCGGAACAAACAAGTGGCGATTCGCGAATTGAAGCAAGGAAAGCGCTCTTTTTTAACCCCCGCCTTCGTGGATCGATATCAATGGACCAAAGAGGAGCGAGAGTTCATCGAACCCTTCATTCGAAAAATTCGCCGAACGGAGCAGGACGCTACCTCCGTACTGAGTCTGGACGAAGTGATCGAAACCATCGACACGCACACGAACCGCGCCGCGACGGGCGCGACCTACAAGTCCAAAGCGAACGCCTTGATGCGGCTTTTCGACATCAAAACGGGGGTCTTCTCCGATATTTTCACGGAAGGCAACGACGCGGATCGAGTCAAGATGCTCAAAGACAAATACGTCTGTCCCGTAGGGTACATCGGGTTCATACTGTGGTTGCGAGATCACAACGAGAAGTTGTTGAGCATCTTGACGGACGAGCGCGTGTCTTTCTACAAACAGCAGTTCGACTTGGAGAAAGACAAGAACTCCGTTCGACTGATCGAGGCGCGAAACACCGACACCAGCTACGTGAATATTTACAAAGCGCTGTTCGACCTCGAGAAACATCTGCGAGCGACTCAATACGGGAACATGAACCATTTGATCGCCACCATGTACACGACCGCCTTGTACGACACGCACGGCGTGGTCCATATGAATCCTCGCAACTACTTTCACACGGTTCGTTTGGTGCGCGACGACGAGGACATGAACATCACCGAGAACTTCTTGAACGTGGTGACGGGACGTATGGTGATCAACGACTTCAAAACCGCAGGGATCTACAAGCCGTACGACGTGAGGGTGTCTCCGGAAGTGCTTCGTGTGATCGAGAGCTCCTTGCAGAAGATTCCGAGGGACTATCTGATCGTCCAATCTCGAGGGGGTGTTTACAGCCCTTCGGGGATGTCCGAAAAGGTGTCGCGACTGTTGGGGTACAATATCGACACCATTCGAAAAGCGATTGAGTCTTACGAGATCAACATCAAGCACACCTGCAGACTGCACATGGCCTTCGTGTCCCGACACTCGGTATCCACCCAAGACATGTCGTACGTATCCAGAGTGAACTGAAAATTAAATTGTTCAGACTAATAAATGGGGTGGGTTACGGAGGTCGGAAATCAGGTGGCGCGGGGCGTGAACTACGGAGTCTCCAGTTTCAACGCCCCGAACTATTTCAATTGGTGGATATTGCCTTTCGTCATCACCACCGTGTTGGTCGGCATACTGTGTATATGGGGGTTTTGGAACATGAACACCATTAAAAAGTGCGATAAAATAGATCCGAACCATCCCGAGAAGGAGCCCAAATGCAGAGACGTGCCCTTCCAATGGTGGGTGAGAATACTCTTGATTTTGCTCATCACCTCCATCAGCGCGAGTATTGTGGCCGCGGGTGTGTATAAAATGGCTGTTTACGCTCATAACCCGAAGATGGCCGCAGGGATTGAGACCACGCGCTACATAAGAAACGCGTGGAACAACAAATGAGCGAGTCGAACGTCTCAATCCCATGTGGTCAAGAGTCCTAATAGCACGGTACGCAACGATTCCGTTTCAACGCGATTGTTCGGTTCGGATCGTATTTTTTTTCGTAGGTCTACAATCCAAGAGCGAATGAAGAAGCTTCTCAATGCGGCGTCGTAACATATTTTGATGTCACTCATCATGTCACTATATAACATACATATAACATGGATATGGATGGATAACATACATATGAAAAACATGTAATTTTTGAATCTTTGAAGTTACATACTGCTATCAGAAGTGTCAACATCATCTTGTGTTAACAAGCGAGTGCTTCGAATGATGCATAACTGCGGGTATTTCGGATTAAAAAATGTTGCCTTAAGTCGTGAGTCGCTATGTATTTCATACAAACGTTTGCTTACAAAATAAAATGCAATAGTCTTTCTAGAATTTTGTTGTTGACATTTAATTTCGCGTGATACACCATGCCAAGATTCCCCATCAGTTTTAAAAATCAACGCTTTATTGAATTCAGGATATATTCGCTTTTCACACACAGAACAATCTTTATTCCACAACTCGGTATCTCCGTTATATTCTGTCTTCCAATCAGTATTTATATATATAATTAAATTTAACCATCTTTTTTTTTTAGTATTTGGATTTATTTCATAATCCAAATGTGTACTCAGATAGCCACCATACGAATGATTGTGATAACCCGCACCGTATAAGTTTGTATCCAACTCTATATCATCTTCTAGTCCAAATTTTTCTTTCAACTCATTCAACATAGATTGATCACCAACATATTTTATAAGTTCTTGTAAATATACTGTTTCTTGTATACAATTAAAACTTTTTTTTTTCTCAATTGGATTATCATATGTCTTCCAATTATCTGAATGTTTCAAAAGTTTATCATATTCTTCAATTATCGGAGCAAGAAACTTTGTTGGTATAAAGTTATTAATAATAAGATGCGGATATGGATCTCTATACAATTTTGATTTATGAATTATCATATTAATTTTTTTTATAATTGTTTTAATTCTTTAAAACCCTTAATCAATAATTATATATACATTTCCCGAAAATATATATATAATTATTGATTTATTAACAAAAACATGTACATTATCACAAAATTGTAATAATTATTATCTAAATTAATGTTATATTTATTCTTGCTTTTCATTTTTTCTCTGTAATAAATGCCCAACAATCATAACAAATGTTAAAAAAAACTTCTTCATGATGTAAATATTAGTTTATTTTTAGAAAAAGATAATTTAAAAATAAATGAAATAATACAAGACATACATATATATGAATATGATCGACAAAATTTACTCATATATCTTTAGTTTCTAAAATGTACATGGTCGAAAATCCTTTGGCGATGGTCGATTTCGTGACGGGATCTACCCACTCGACTCGCTCTTTGATTTCTACAAGGTCCTCGTTGTCGACGATGCGTTGTATAAATTTTAGTTTCCCGTTTTTGGAGACGTATTGCATGACGCCATCTGTTTGGACGGGCTTCGTCGCGTTTGTTTTGAAATGCGTGATGGGAAGAATCGGGGTCGTTAGAAAAAGCCTTCGATTCATCTCTATATGCGCAAAGACGGTAAAGGTTTAAACGGAAATTTGCGACTCGCGTCTTGTCGCTTGATGAAATATGCAAGTGATCAGTAAAAATTGCGAAAATATCGTACACAAGAGAAAGATCAGTACGTTTGTGTATTCGTGATTTGTCAATTCGTCGGACATATAGGTCTTTAATTTTATAAAATATGATTAGTATCCGGAGTCCGATTGTAGCACTCGATTTTCGTTTCGAACTATGAAAAAATACCTATTGGGCTCCTTTTTGAGCGACAAGGAGAGCATGATCACCGAGTACAAGGAGTTTTGTCTGAAGGACAACATATACCAACTCTTCGATCGCGACGAGATCGATCGTATGATTTACGACGCGAACTTCCCCAGCAAACTCAACGATATCATGCTGTACAACATCCACAAATATTTGGACATTTACCTGCCCAAATATTCGTGCGCCTTTCACAACAGCAATCATCGGGGCGACATGCTTTTCGTGGTCGGGGTGGACGACGAAGGGGAGGTTACCGGAATCCCTTATCGTGGCGATTTGACACGTCACCAACACGCGCTTCGAACCCATGCGGAAAATTTGATGCGCACCGAACTGAGAGACGCGTGTTGTTTGTCGATCGATCTGCACGTAAAGCGCTGCGAGGTGTGCCGCGATCTCTTGGACGACGCCGCAATCCGAACGCAACTGCGTTTCCAAAACATGCAACGAATGTACACCCAATTGATTCGGCGCCGATACACCAAACGCAGACGGCAGTGGAACGCGGACATCATGCGATACAAGGGCAAGTTGCAGTCCGTCTTCGACAATCGAGCGTTTCGCACGGAGTTCGAGCTCTTTTTGAAAGAGCGTGGACTGTACGCCCGCTTCGAGAAGGATCTTTCCGTCGAGCACTACGTAATCGATCTGGACAAGGTGAAGGACTACAAGAACAACCGAGACACCTTGATATGGTGGTTGATTCAATTCAAAGATCTCAAGGTGGAGGAGTGTATGCGACAAAAGCCCACCCCCCCTGTGTTGTCGAAACAATGCAACGCGGAGGCCTGCTCCCTCACCCAACTCACGCATCTGCGCCGTCGATGGATCGACGGGAATCCCTTACTGAACTACTACGTGTTGGAGATTCGGATTCGCACCATGAGAGAGGATTGCGAGCGGGCGATCGCGTTCATCGATCCGAGAAAACGCCATTGGCGCACGGTGACGCGGTATTTGGAGGACAATCAACCGCACTCTACGGATATCTAAAAATTGATTGCAAATTTTATTTAAAAAAATAAGATAAAAAACCGCAACCGAACAATCGTTATGAGCCACTCCCTGTACTTTATCAACCACAAGTCGGCGATGTTCGCCACTTTCGCCGACAAACCGCTGGTCATCGGATCTCCCGACGAATACAAGATTTTCGAATTGAAAAAGATCGTGGACCGTCAGAAGCGCGTGAACAACAAGTGGTTGAACAAATGCTTGCGCTACTACCAACAGAACAAGATGGATCACCTGAAGATTTCGAGCCACCCGGAGAACGAGGAGGAGGAGGCGGGCGTGCTCCCCACCTACATTTCGAAGATCGACTTGGACAAACCCGAAGGGATCGCGTTTATCAACGAGTTGTACCAGCTTTGCGAGGCGGAGTTGTTCATGATGTACAACTTCGAGCACGTCACGGACGGAGAGGAGTATCTCCTCACACTTACGGGCGTGCACATCGCTCAGGACGACGTAGTTGAAGACGAGGACAAGGACATTCCGACCTATTTAGAGAATATGTTTCAGTTGTGCACTTGAGATCAAAACAACTCCGTATTGTAGTTCGGCTCGCTGCTGGCGCTCAGCTGCGCGATTTGTTCGAAACGTTTGGCTTTGAGTTTTTCGTTTAGGAGTTCGATCACTCGAAGGACTTTGGTTTCGTGCTTTAACACGTCCAACAAGCAAGACGTCATGGCGCCCGTGAAGGTTCGCATGCCTCGAACGTTGTACGCGTCGGCCGAGGTTTGGGAGTCCATACATCCGGAGATCATACACACGTCGGCTTGGCACTCGGGTGCGAAGGACTCGATCACCATCCGTTTGTCGTATCCCCGATACTTGTACTTCAGATCACATATCGTTCCGGAATGGCAACAGTCGAAAATGAGGGTGACCTTGGTATCCTTGTGGAACATGCGAAGAATCCCTTTGATCATGTCGTCGGTGATGACACCGTTCCTCATAAAATCGACCGGAAGGATGCATTCGTCTTTACCGTCTCTTTCGTCGCCGCTGCGATCTTCCACGTTCGCACCGTGCCCGCTGTAATGGATCCACACGCGGTCGTAGAGACCCTCTCGACTGTCGATCGCCAATTTGCGGAGATGGGTCAGAATGGCTCTGCCCGTGACTTCGTTCGGGGTGGTCTCCTCGGTGTAGACGTGGATGTCGTCGAACTTCGCCCGTGTACGGAGAAAGTAGGCCATGTTGTTCACGTCGTTCGCGCATCCGCGCAGTTCGCTTTCGGTGCCCAAATAGTTGATTCCGAAGAGGATCGCTTTCGATTTACCCATTTCTTTTCAATCAAGGAAGGTATTTTACTAAAGGCTTGATTTCAATTAAATAGGGTCCGCCGCGGTTTGATTAAAAAATTAATCACGTGTCTTTACAGTA
>Ga0222719_10001539_pt1 | contig 22155 bp, 18 predicted proteins | sample C33_34DmetaG_FD_165039 | JGI IMG/M metagenome (GOLD analysis project Ga0222719, IMG submission 165039) | Estuarine water microbial communities from San Francisco Bay, California, United States - C33_34D | ecosystem: Environmental > Aquatic > Marine > Unclassified | place: USA: California...
GTAGTAAATTTTACGAATTAGACGATATTCCTGAAGGTATTGTATCTGGTACAGCTCAAATTAAAGAATATTTATTAGATGAAGATTTAGATCTTGGTTCTGGTTCTATCGTAGCAGAAAATATCACTATATCTGGTTCTATTACTATAGACGGACAGGATATAAATGCAGAATTAGAAAAATTAAAAGTATTTGGTTTATCCGGCTCATATGGTTCAGCAAATACCGACATACAGGTTACAGGTTCATTCAATTTATCTCTAGACGGTATAACTAAATACTTCTCTATTGATATTAATGGTGAAGAAAAAGTAAAAGTAAACGAGGAAGGAGTATTCCAACTAATATCTCAAAGCTCGGCACCAACCGCAGTAGAAGGTGGGATGTACTTTGGAGATGATTTCAATTTATACCTCGGAGTAAATGAATAAATTAACATATTTATATACATAATAGTATTTTAGCATGGCACAGTGGAAAAAGATAGTAGTATCAGGTAGTAATATATCTCAATTAGCGAATGACGCTGGATATGTTATTAACCAGGGCTCTGGAGGAGTAACACTCAACGGAGCTTTTACAGGATCATTTAGTGGTTCAGCAGTATTACCAGCCTTAACACAAGGAACTGGTATAACAGCATTTACTTATAACGGTTCATCACCGGCTACAGTAGCGTTAACTGACGCATTTACTGATGGAGGTGGTGTTGCAGGAACATTTGGTTCGTCAACCTCTATCCCAGTACTGGATATTGATGCTCAAGGTCGTATTACCTCAGCATCTACTGCCGCACTTGCTACTCAACTTACTATTTCTTCTGATGGTGTTACCACTGACACTGTAGACCTACTATCAGACACCTTAAGAATAGGTGCTACAAACGGTATTACAAGTACTCTTACTAATAATACTATTACCATTGGGTTAAAATCAGGAGTTGTATCTGGTTCTACATTATCTTCTCCTGCTCAAGGTCAAGTTACCTTAACTACTAACGGTGTTGCAGCAGCAGCTATTGATTTAGGGTTAGAAACTACCGATGATGTAACGTTTAATAACTTAACATTAACTGGAGATGCCGAAATTGATGGTAATTTAACAGTTAACGGTACATTAACCTACCTAAACACTACAAATCTAGAGATTAAAGACAAGTTTATCTTGTTAAACTCTGGTTCGAATGATCCTGACACAGCCGGTCTTGTAGTTGATCAAGGATCTGGTACTGGAGATGCTTTCTTATTCGATGCTACTGATTTAAGATGGGGTGTTAATAAAAATATTGCAGCGACTACAGGTTCAGCTAATACTGAAGCACACGTATCGTTAGTAATCGATGAAAACGATCCAAATCATGTAGATGAAGCTTACTATCAAAAATCAGGTAACATAAAAGTAACTACAGGAGGAGATATTTACATTTATACATAAAATTAATTAGTTATGCCAGTAACGGCCAAAGGTCAAGTTGTAGAAGGACAAAAGGCTGCCGATGTAATTGCTAAAAAAGCAATTGAAAAAGGAAGTCTTACCAAACAAGAAATAGAATTTCTACTTAATAAACTACGAAACTCTGAATATAAAGGTCATGAATTCGAAAGATTTTATGTCATTTGGGTTAAGTTAAATTCTATGTTAGAAAAATTAAAATAATAGATAAGGGCTTTATGCCCTTTCCCTATTTATAATCGTATATTATTGGCCCGTAAGGGAAGTGGGCAGGCAATCCTGTAACCAACCGTAATAAAGTAGACATGCCGAATTGGAAAAAACTGATTGTTAGTGGTTCTGATGCCTCTCTCAATTCACTTAATGTAACTAATGCAGTAACCGCATCAGCCTTCCGTGCAACCAACGGAGCCGGCACCCCTACACTTACTTCTGCTAATAATATAATTTTAAGCGCATCTAATGCTGTAATTATAAAAGATGCAGCGTTAAGATTTGGCTCTTTTACTAACACCGAAACAGGATCACTTACTCCAGCAGAAGGAGATGTAATATTTAACTCAGATAGAGGTAAACTTTTACTTTATACAGGTTCTACTTGGACTGAAATACAAGGAGGTGGAGGAACCGGTTCAGGTTTTCCGTTTTCCGGTTCAGCTGTAATAACAGGCTCCTTAACCGTATCAGGAAGCGTAACAGCACATTCTTATTTAGCTCAAAACGGAAGCGGTACACCTACTCTTACTTCAGCAAACAATATTATTTTAAGTGCATCTAATGCAGTCATTATAAAAGACGCTTCATTAAGGTTAAATGCATTTACAAACGCACAGACTAGTTCTCTTATTCCTGCTGACGGTGAAATAATATACAATTCAGATAGAGAAAGAATACTTTTATATACTGGTTCTAATTGGCAACAAGTTCTTCTTCAAGGAGACACTACAGAAGTTGTCTTAGAAAACGGCATAATATCCTCTTCAGCTCAAATTACTGCTTTAGGATTTTTATCCTCATCTAATAATGGAATAGTATCATCGTCTGATCAAATAACAGCATTAGGATTTATATCCCAATCAGCAGATGGATTCCCATACACAGGATCTGCAATCATTACAGGTTCGTTAAACGTTCAAGGACCTATTACAGCTTCTAGATTTATAGGAGACGGTTCAGAATTAACAGGTCTTACATTTGCTCAATCAGTTACAATTAGAGAAACCTTTACAAGTTCATTAGATGTAAATCTTTATCATGGATTTGATTCAAGAAACGTAATAGTATCTGTATATGATTTTAATTACGATGTAGTTATACCTGCACGAATTAGATTAACAGATGAAAATAACGTAAACGTACAATTTGCTGAAGTAACTTCTGGACATGTTGTAATAGCAAAAGGAGGTCATATAGTATCCGGTACACAACCTGTATCTGAGCTTGCTACTTTTGCAGATACATTTACAAATACAACTTCTTATACTGCTACTCACAACTTTGGTACTAAAAATGTAATAGTACAAGTATACGACGAAAACGATTTCGTTATTATACCTCAGTCTATAGAGTTACCAGATACCAATACAGCAATTATTGGATTTAGTTCTCCTAAATCCGGTAATGTAGTAATAGGTAAAGGTGGACACATAGTATCTAGCTCAGTTGACAATGCAGCTAACTTAGGAGGCCAGCCTGGTACGTATTATAGAAATTATTCAAACCTAACAAATGTACCTTCAGGTATTATTTCTTCTTCTAATGCAGTTTATGATATTAGTGGAAGCCTATTGCCTAAAATAACAGACGTATTCGATTTAGGATCTGATACAGATAGATGGAGAGATTTATACCTTAGTGGTTCAACAATCTACTTAGGTAACACAAGATTATCATCACCTTCAGGTTCGAGTTTAGAACTTAGAGACCATACTAACTTTAGAACTAATCTTATAGTTAATGAAGTACATGTCGGTCAGGTTGGACATACTTCGATAGTATTAAGCCAACATTCTGGCAGCTTAATGGTACACCAATCAGGCTCTTCTACCCCTTTAGAGATAATGTCTACTGCTTCTTATGCACTGACAGCATCTTATGCACTTAATGCAGGAGAAGGATCAGGATTCCCATTCACAGGTTCAGCTGGAATTCAAGGAACTTTAGATGTAACCGGAAATGTAACAGCAAATGCATTTTATGGAGATGGTTCTAATTTAACCGGTATAGCAGCCGGAGGAGGGGATGTAGTACAAAGTGCAACCGTATACGATAATTTTGTTAACGTAACATCACATACTGCTGCACATAACTTTGGCACTAAAAATGTATTAGTACAAGTATTTAATACAAATGATCAGGTAATTATTCCTTCGTCTATAACTGCTATTAATGTTAATAACGTAAGAATAACTTTTCCAGAACCAGTTTCCGGTAGAGTAATAGTAGCTAAAGGAGGTCATATAGTTTCTGGTTCAGGAGGCGGAGGAGGAACATCATCTGGGATGTTAATGCATTCTCAAACATTAAATGATAATTTTACCATTCCAGATAATAACAACGCACATTTAATTGGACCAGTAGGTCTTAATATGACATTAGAGATTGGAACAGATTCTGTTCTAAGTATATTGAAGAACTAACCATATTTATATAAAATGAGTATATTAAAAGTAAATACCATACAGCCCTTCTCCGGCACATCTGTTCAGATTACCGGACAATCTGTTATATCTGGATCTTTTTCTGGATCATTTGAAGGTAACTTTGATGGTACAGTAGAGTTTGTTGACTTAACAGGAAAACCTACTCTTATTTCAGGATCAAACCAATTAGCAGATACAAGCATAGATGGAGGCTTAACAGTCAATACCACTTTAGGTATACTCTCAGCATCGTTAGATTATAATCAAAATTTAGACGTTGATACAGGAACAGAAACTATAGCTTCAATTGCAACAGGTTCTCATATGTCAGCATTTTTTGACTATGTAGTAACAGATGGAACAAGTGTTAGAGCTGGTACGTTAATGTCAGCTTGGATTGGATCTACTGTTACCTATGCAGAAACTTCTACCCAAGATATTGGCGACACTTCCGGAGTTGATCTAACTACAGCGTTAAATGGAGGAAACATTGAACTTAAAGCAACGACCACATCTGATAACTGGTCTGTCAAAACGGTTAGTAAGTTAATTTAATATTTATAATTATGGCAAACGAATTAGTAGTTAGAACACCGATTAGAGCTTTAGATGGAGCTTTCGTTACAGGTTCTGTTGATGTATCAGAAACAGTTACAGCAAACATAGTAAATGGACGTACTGCCTTAGAACAAGGTGGAGCAGGACAAACTTTCGTAACGGATGGTTTAGCTGCAGCGTTTGCAATAGCATTAGGATAATTTATATATAAAATAAGATGGCAAAAAGTCTAGTAAATCACTACAAAGTAAATCAGGCGGATAATACTATTTCTATTGAGAATAGAATAAAGCCAAGCCGTTTACTACTTATCACAGAAGTTGATACTAACAATATAGTATACAACTTTGCGGTGTCTGGATCAGGTATTACTTCTCATTCTTTTGATAATGATACAGAGTATACTGTATTTAATATGCAAAAGAACTTAACCACTATGGGAATCAATTCAGGGTCTAACCTACAAATCTTTATAGAAAAAGATCACCAGGAAATAACCTTTGATGAAACCTATGTAGATCCTGTTAGTAAAATGAGGGTATCACAACCTGAAAACCTTATTGATACTGACTTTGAATACGGGCTACAATCGACAAAATGGGAAACAGTAGAGTTATCTAATAACGTGCCATCCTACTATATCTCTGATGCTGATTCAGGAGTAACAGATATTGTACAGATTACTTCTAAACAAGATTCTGATGTTATTACCGTACAAACTGCTGATGCACATAGACTTGTACAAGGTACTCCAATTGATGTAAGAGGACTATCTTCACAAACTGCAGAAGGTAAATACATTATACAATCAGTAGTCTCAGAAACTCAATTTACCTATAAATCTAGAGCAACACAAGGTTCAACCGGAAGATTAGACGGTACCTATACAATTATAACACCAGGTCAGTTTTACGCAGGCTCTCAAATACCTTACTCAGCGGAAGCAGGTATTACAACAGATGAAGCTAATGAGTCTACAATTACGGTTACGACTCCTACTGAACATGGATTTGTATCACAGTCTAATTTTTATTTAGTAAATACTACATCTCCTAAAATTCTTCAACTAAACGCGGCATCCGGAACAGCACCAGATGGCGAGCCGTACATCGACCCGGTAAATACTGAAGAGAAAGTAATCAGGGCTGATATGACTAATACAGAGACTAAGCAAATGAAATCTACGTATTCATTTAAGTTTAAAGCCTCTGGAGTAGACGTACCAAGTAGTAAAGTATTATGGCAAAATAGTGGATTTAGAATAAATGATTGTTTACTTTATACTCCACCTCAAGGTGATTCACCAATTGGCGGATTACAGAGATTTCAACAGTACTACGTATCATCTGTTGACGATTCTGGGTTTACACTTTCTCAAACTTATAACGGCTCCACAATTACTTTTACTTCAGCAGGAACGTACAACCACGGTAATGCATCTTTTCACTTAGTTTATGAAGTATGGAGAATTAGAAAACCTTATAATAACCCTAACCAGTACTCTTATGTAAGACATAATCAAACAGGAGCAGGATCAGGTTGGGATTTAAGAAATAGCTCAGGATTTCAATACGGTCTAGGACAGACTCTACCTACTAACATAGCTTGGTTCTCTCCTGTCGGTAGTAACTGGACTACAATAGCATTAGATGTAAGACTATACTCTCAAGGTAGAAGCAGTACATGTAGAATGCCGGAAGGTACACATGCTAACATAGCAAACTTCATGGAAGATTTTACCATGTACAAACCTTACGGTAGAGAGAGGTATAGTACATATAGCCATAGCGACGGTACAACTACCGCATCTTGGAGTTGGAGTTATAGATGGAGTAACTATGACTATAATAGCTTCTCTGGTAGAAACTTATTTTATATATACCTGACGGAGGATAATGAAGCAGATACTTTTTATGCTGAAAATCACGGACTTATTGACGGTACTACTGTTACCTTAGAAACAACAGGTTCAGCAATATTCAAAAGTAACCACAATGCTAGTTGGATTTCATACTCACAGACATCTTCTATTGCAGATGGAAATTACACAATAGAAGTACCATCTAAAGATAGATTTAGATTAATTGATCCTACAACAGGAGATAACTTCCGTATTATGAATGCGGACGGGGAATACACATTGATAGCAGATGTTGAAAAACCAACTGCGAATACATTCTACTCTAAAGATCATGGATTAGCGGATAACGAAAGTGTAGTATTTAGCACTTTAGCTGGAGGAACAACACCTACATCCGATACAGGAAGATTAGATATTAATTCTAATTTAAACGGAGGAAATACAGGGGTAGCTTGGACAGTACTTAGTAACTCTCTTTCAACCTGGCTTCAAGGTAACCTACCAGGAAGAAGAAACATATTAATGGATGGACCAGATGCTAGAAACCCAATTAGAAACGGTGTACCTTCAGGTACATCAAGTTGGTTAAATAATTACTTCTATGATGGTGTGTACACTAATACACCTCTAAACGGTGCTGCAAATACAGCTAACGCTGCTGCTACTTATCAATGGGGAGATAACGTCATTGATATGGCGAAAGATACTAACAACTCTAACTCAGGATTTACAGCTAGAGGATCTAAATACGACGGTAATCAAGAAGTATCTTTCTTTGGATTCTGTGCTATGGCTTCTAGAGTTCTTCCTTGGAGTGATTTTAGAATTTATACTAGACCTTATTCTGATAGTGGAGGAGAAGCTTGGGGTACTTGGAACAGAAGAAGTCATGCAGATAATTTCTACACTTCTGGATGGTACACAATTGAAACCTCAGCAGGTAGAGAAGGTCACGTAGCATTTGAGTTTATACTCCATAATGAAAATTGGCAAAATGACAGAACAGCTAACTTTAACGGCTCGTGGAACAACAGTACATCGGGGTATGGGTATACCTATACTAATAATACCGAAGGTAAGTATGTAAAATTTCATGCTATCTTTTTGATGCAAAACGGTACATCATTTAATACAACTACTCTGTATGAAATGATAGATCAAATGATTACTGACTGGAAGTCTGATTTTGCTAACCCTTCATTAGTATCAGGGAATACATATAGAACCTCAGTTGTTAATAACGATAGATTCAGATTAATAGATTCTGATTCTAAGATACCGGTAGATATTACAAGTTATGGTATTCCTTCATTCCAATTCACTATTGGAAGAAACGGTGCAGCTGATGGTGCATATACTGTTAGCAGTGTACCAACTGATAATACCTTTACTATGCAGTTACCATTTAAGATACAAACTAGAGCGATAGAGTTTGACGCATCTCTTGTAACTGCATCTTCTGACTTAATTGGAATAAGTAATCACAAGTTAATCTCTGGACTTCCGATGGTATACAATCCAGGTGGAAACGTACCTGTCCCAGGCTTAATTTCCGGTTCTACATACTATACAGTAGTTAGAGATGAAACCTTAGTAGGATTCGCTTCTTCTTCTTTAGATGGTCAAATCGGTAATTTAATAGACCTAACTAACTCAGGATCTGGAACACATACATTAGAAATTGACGCAATGAACGGTCAATTCCCAGGAGAAGGAGATATTACTATTCTTAGTGGCTCTACAAGAGTATCTGGTTCTGATGATACATTATTTAAAAGGTATTTTAAAATAGGAGATACCTTTAGAATAAAGGATACATCTGAAACACCAGCACGTCTTTCAGACTTTACTATTGCTGCAATTGCTGATGATAATAATATGACATTAAGTTCTGTTTCACCATTTAATCAGAACCAAACAAAATACTTTATTCAAACCAAATTATATGCTAGACCGGATGGTACATTCTTACACAGACCATTTGATGGTGGTGTAGAAATTACTGCAGGTACAGCTCCATTCTCACAAATTGTACGACAAACAAGAAAGTATTTCCGTTACCAATCTGGTAAAGGTATTCAAACTTCTCTTGCAATTAACTTTAATCCACCGGTTCTACTTGAAAGCTTAACCTCAAGTGGCTCAGTAGCATTTGGGTCTACTAAATACCCACATAGATTAAACGTTGGAGACTCTATTAATGTGACTGGAGTAACGGATAGAGCATACAATGGTGATGTATCAATTAGAAACGTAATTGATGAATTTAACTTTAGCTACGATCTTAGTGGAAGTTTACCACAATCATCTATTCCCGGTGGACTTGCTCAGTTTAACGTATCAGGGTGGGATAACAGTGTGGTAAGAGCAGGAATGTTTGACTTCCAAAATGGATTCTTCTACGAATACGACGGTAGAAATCTCTATGCAGTAAGACGCTCTTCTACACAACAGATCTCAGGTACAGCTACAGTTACCTACAATTCTAACCTAGTACAGGGAACAAATTCTAACTTCTCTGGACAGTTAAATGAAGGGGAATTTATAGTAATTAGAGGACAATCTTACAAAGTAGTTAAAATTAAGAGTGCAGGAGAGATGGTTATTCAACCTCAATACAAGGGTATGTCTGCAGCAGGGGTCATTGTTACTAAAACAGAAGATGTTAGAGTAAAACAATCAGACTGGAATATCGATACAGCAGATGGAGATGGACCTTCTGGATTTGAACTTGACACTACTAAGATTCAAATGGCATACATGGATTATTCTTGGTATGGTGCTGGTAAAGTAAGATTTGGGTTTAAAGACAGGTTAGGTAAAGTAATTTATGTACATCACTTCTTACATAATAACCGATTAACAGAAGCGTATATGAGATCAGGTAACTTACCTGCTCGATATGAAATCTTTAATACAGGAAATCCAACATATGTACCGTCTCTATTTCACTGGGGTACGTCGGTCATCATGGACGGTAGATTTGACCAGGATGATTCATATTTATTTACTGCATCATCTAAACCGTTATCATTTACCAACGGTCAGACCTTAACAGCTACTACAACAAGCAACTCAAGTATATTCTATGTATATGATAGAAATGCTAGAATATATAACTTCTACGTAAGAATACCTTTTGCATCAAGTGATGCAAGTAAGTTCTCTGCAGGTACTAAATTATTCGCCACAGGAACTCAGCTACAAGGTCAAGAAGTAACTTATGCAGAATTCTCTGGAAGTACTTACTTTGTAAATATATTCTTCGGTACTAGTACTAGATACTGGAGACAACCAGCAGGAGGATTCTCAGTTCCTAGTGGTACAGGAGTTCAAATTGGTGAAGGTAATACTGGAGGAGGAGTTAACTTAGGTACAGCTACCATACCTCTTATTACAATCCGATTGGCACCTTCTGTAGATAGTGGATTACCAGGCTCACTCGGTCAGAGAGAAATTATTAACCGTATGCAGTTAATCTTAAACGAGATTGGTATGATCCTTACACATGATTGTGAGGTACTACTACTTCTTAACGCTGATTTATCAACAGCAGCATATGAAAATGTAACAGCACCATCACTATCAGAGTTAATTAAACATGAATCTGGAGACACTGCACTAGGAGGAGCACAAATATTCCAATATAGAGCATCTGGTGGAGCAGTAGATAGTGCTGGTGTAAGAGCATCTAACACATCTAACCAGTCACTTGGTGCTATTATTGACCTTGGTAACTCGATCTTAGGAGGAGACGGAGCATTCCCGAACGGACCGGATACGTTGACAGTAGCTATTAGAGTAGTAGATACATCAGCAATCTCGGCAGTATCACCATTCCAAGTTTCTTCTCGAATTACTTGGTCAGAATCACAAGCATAATAGAAATTTAATTAAACAAAGAATAGGAGTAGTATATTACATATTACTCCTTTCTTTTTGTCTATTTATATAAAAATACTTTCTTGTAGATGAAAATATATGATGCTTCAGGCTTTAATTCGTCCTTAACCGGTTCTTTTTCTGGCTCATTTAAAGGTACAGTAGGGAGTCACCTACTACCTGAAAGTAACGAAACTTTAGACTTAGGAAGCTCAACTAAACGATGGAGAGACTTATACCTTAGTGGTTCAACTATTCATCTAGGAAACACATTAATTACATCAGTTCCCGGTCGGGGAATTATCTTTCAGGACAGTTCTACTTTAGAATTAAGAAATCTTGATACTACATCATCTATAGCTTTAAATGCTATTAGTTCTTCTTATTCCCAAAATGCCACTTCAGCATCTCATGCAATTACTGCTATAACAGCATCATATTCACTAAATGCAGGAGAGAATCAAGGATTTCCTTTTAGCGGTTCAGCTGATGTTACAGGTTCACTTTTTGTTTCTGGTGGAAATATATCTGGTTCATTCGTAGGAGACTTTACTGGAGACGGGTCTGGATTGACTAACCTTACATTATCTCAGGCTACAGCAGTTACTGATGATTTTATTAATGCTACCTCTAAAAGGGTTTTACATAACTTTGATTCTAAAAACGTTATTGTTGCAGTTTATAATGAGAACGACGAAGTAATATTCCCTGACTCAATTAAAACAGTAGATAATAATAATGTAGATATTACTTTCCATACTGCTAGAACTGGTAGGGTAGTAGTAACAAGAGGAGGTCATATTGTATCAGGAAGTATAAACATTACTGAAAACACAGCATACGAAGATACTTTTACTAATGTAACAACTAAAACAGTAGTACATAATTTTAATACTAAGAACGTTTTCGTTTCTACTTTTACTGAAGGAGGGTACTTAATGTTTCCAGAGAATACTAGAGTAATAAACGAAAATATTGTTCAGTTAGATTTTATATCACCAACTTCCGGTAGAGTAGTAGTAGGAAAAGGAGGACACTTAATATCAGGATCTTTAGTTACTGAGACTGCTACAGTATCGCAAACGTTTTCTAATACAACCTCTACAGTAGTTACTCATAACTTAAACACAAAAGATGTTATAGTTAGTACGTATTTAGATAATGACACAGTATTTATTCCTCAAAGTATAACTACAACTGATGTTAACACAGTTTCTATAATACTAGACACAATACCGAGGTCAGGTAGAGTAGTAGTAGCTAAAGGAGGACATTTAATCTCTGGTTCAATAAACGTAGTAGAATCTACATTAGTATCAGATACCTTTACCAATCAAACACAAATTACACCTGTACATAGTTTTGGTACTAAAAATGTATCAGTCTCAGTATACAGAGATGATGACGTATTGATACAACCTCAAAGAGTAACAACTTTAGACTTGGATCGAGTTCAAGTAGACTTTACTTCTTCTTTATCCGGTAGAGTGGTAATAACAAAAGGAGGACATTTAGTTTCTGGTTCATATAAGGTAGATTATAATAATATAGTAAACAAACCTAATCTAGTATCTGGTTCTCTAGATTATACAGGTATTTTAAATAAACCAGACTTAGTTTCAGGTTCTGGAGATATGGCTGATTTAGGAATATATGGACTAGTAGGGTTAGAATATGAATTTTACGCTCAAATGGCACCAAACAAACTAACAACTTAATATTTATAAATAAAACAAATGGCAACAGTATCATCATTAACCACCGATGTAATAGAGTACTTGACCGCTAAGATATCTGGCAGTACAGCAACATCACAGGATATCGTTCTACAAACTAAAGCATTAGAGCAGTTAGGAAATGCACAGAGTCTTTTAAATGCAGTTTCTTTTGAGATTCCTCAAAATGATTTAGACTGGACTCAAGGACAAGTGTTCACTAAGTCTTTAGCAGAAAATACAACTTTAACTTTTTCTAATTTTAGTATTGGACAGACAATTGATTTAGTAGTTACAGGTAATAACTTTAATCTTACTCTCCCTGCTACTTTATCAGTGACCTATGGAGCATATTTACCAGGTGGTGTTAACCTAATACAAATACTCTGTACATCATCATCCCCAGCTAAATTCTGGGCATCAATAGCACAATAATATGGCATATAACAAGAGAATACTACATGCACCGTACGGACATAGAATAGAGTTCTTAGTTGTTGCCGGCGGCGGTGGGGCTGGTTCTGATATGGGCGGAGGCGGAGGAGCAGGTGGCTTCCAAAGCTCAATAACCGCCTCTAACCCACTCCATTCTACTGTTTATAATTCTTATGCTCCAACTACAGCTTCTCTAGCATTCGGAGTTGAGTATGTTATAGAAGTAGGAGCAGGAGGTGCAGGATCTGCTGCTGGAAATGTAGTACCAAGAGGAGACAACGGAGGAGATAGTTATATTTCAAGCTCTGATTCTTCTTATCCTTTTAGAGTGTATTCTTTCGGCGGAGGAGCTGGAGGAAGTGACTACGGTACAGGAAATAATGTTAATTTTAATCCTCAATCAGGCTCATCCGGTGGCGGTGCAACTGGATATAACACAACAGCAGAGGGAATAGACGGACAAGGATTCCCAGGAGGCGGTTATGCAGGTAGCTACTACCCAGGTTCAGGTGGAGGCGCAGGTGGCCCAGGTAGAACAGCACCTGGAGATGGAGGAATAGGAAGAAGATGGGATATATTAGGACAAGAGTACTGGTGGTGCGGAGGCGGTGCCGGAGCTGGATATTCTGCTAGAGCTGGAAACGGTGGAAAAGGCGGAGGTGGTGGTGGCGCACCTAGAGTATCCGGAGGAGGAAACGGAGATACTTCTGGACTGGCTTGGAACAATGGGTCAAATGGCGGTAATGGAAGTTTAGGTTCTCAAACAAACGTACCTGGAGGAAACGGTGGAACTAACACTGGCGGAGGCGGCGGCGGTGGATCCCACTATAATTCAAACAATAAAGGAGGAAACGGAGGCTCAGGAATGGTAATAATTACTATGCCTAGGAATGTATATTCGGGTGTACATACCGGAGACCCAGTTATTAGATCAGGTAGTATAAGTAACGTAGAAGGAGTAGAGGAAATAGCTTTAATATTTACCCAATCAGGAACATATACCTCTGTTACTGGTTCTTTATAGATAAAATATAGATGGAAAAAGAATATAACGTCATATTAAGAAAAGGAGTAGACTACGATCAATTCGGTAACGATATGGTCTCTATTACCAATAAAGATGGTATTCCTAATAGGGAAATCTCCATCGCTAATGCACGTTTAGGAAGTTATAGACAAACTCATTACTACCTTACAGATGCTGAAGCAGACGAAGTAAGAAACCATCCTGATGTATTAGCAGTAGAAATACCTCCATCTCAAAGAGATGATGTAGTCATTGGGCATAACGGTAGACAATCAGGCACTTTTACTAAAGCTCCCGGTACTACTCAAGCACACGCTAATTACGCTCTTTTAAGATCTAAATATCAGAATAACGTTTATGGTACTGGTACAGAATTAGCTGAAGATTATTTATTCAACCTTGACGGTACCGGAGTAGATGTAGTAATACAGGATTCAGGAATAGAAGCTAACCATCCAGAATGGGAAGACTCAGAGGGTAATAGCAGACTTAAACAAATTGACTGGTCTACTGAATCTGGATTGGGATTTCAATTTAATTCTGGTTTTCATTATAGAGATTTTCATGGTCACGGTACACACGTTGCTTCTACCATAGCAGGTAAAACATTCGGGTGGGCAAAAAATGCTCATATATACGCTATTAAAGTAGACGGATTACAAGGGAGTGGGGATACAGGAACTTTTGGTAATCCTTCCACAGTACCTGTTGAATATGTATTCGATGCTATTAAATTATGGCATAGAAATAAACCTATAGACGCTAAAACAGGATATAAAAGACCTACTATAGTTAATATGTCTTGGGGGTATTTAACTACATATTCTACAGTAAGTTCAGTTGACTATAGAGGTGCTACTTATGATGTTAGTGGATTAACAAGAGATCAAATAGAAGCAAATTACGGACTTGTTAATTACTATTCTGGTCAATACGCTGCATATGTGACTAATGTAAGAATAACATCAGTAGATACAGATGTAGAAGAACTTATTGATGAAGGAATACACGTCTGTATTGCCGCAGGTAATAGAAGACATAAGATAGACCTACCGACAGGAGATGATTATAATAACACCGCTTCAACTAACACCGGAACAAAAACTTACCATAGAGGTTCATCTCCAAGTGCTGAAGGAGCAATTTTAGTAGGTTCTTTAGATAATAACTCTTATAGCTCAACACAAGACCAAAAAGCTACCTATTCAGAAGCAGGACCAGCAGTAGATATTTGGGCTCATGGTTCAAGTATTATGGCAGCTTCCTCTAATACTAATCAGATAGGAGGATATACATATCAATTAGATGAGAGTTTTAAACAAGTTGCTATATCAGGCACATCAATGGCAACACCTCAAGTAGCTGGGGTAGCAGCATTATTAGCTCAAGCTGAACCTAGCTTAACACCTGCTAGAATGAAACAAACTTTACAAAGTCATGCAGGATCTGCTTTGTACACAACAAACCTAGATACAGACTACAATAATAACAGAAGTTTACTAGGTGCTGAAAATAAAGTGCTATATAATAAATTTGGTAAAAAAGATAACTGCTTTGAAGTAAGTGGTACTTTTGAAATACCTTTAAGCATAACATTCTAAGATGATATATGAAAATCCTAAATTATCGGGCTCAGTAGAAATAAGCGGATCTCTCTATGTACAAGGATTGAGATTAATATCTAGCTCTAATCAAATAGCATCAGAAATAACAGGCTCTTTTGCTCTACTCCAGGCAAGAGTAGATGAACTAGAAGTAGTAAGCGCTTCTCAAGCTCCTCTATTCTTACCAGCTTACGATTATTTACCCAATACTGCCTCAGCTCTAACATCTACAGCAGGTAAACTGCTTAACGGAACTACATACCAGTACATGTTATCAGCTTTAGGACTACATTGGGGTGCTTCCGGTTATGACCCAGGGGACAGTAACAACGATACTTCGTTAGTGGTTGGTGATTTAGGAAACGATTATAAAGTAAATGAATATTTGAGTACTGAGGAAGCCGGAGGATCTGCTCTACCTGGTCAAACTAGGTTAATTACTAGAGACACTCTTACTAATTCTATGATAGATAAAATAGAAGAAATTGGTAAATTAGATTCTTCTTTATATTTTTTATCTGAATCCCAAGTACAAGTATTTCATCAAGCTACTGTACCTAGAAAATATTATCCAAATGGACTAACAGAGTTAAGAACTACACAAACTGCATCATTAGCTTACACTGCTTCTTTTGTATTTAATTCTCAAACAGCAGAGTCAGCACTCGGCCTAGCACCTTCAGCTCAAAGACATAACGTTATATTTGTACGAAACGATCTTACAGCGTCTTTATACGCGACACATATTTTATCTGCGAGTGTTACTTTATCTGCTCCTAATGATGTACAGCAAGGAGACTGGATAAAAGTATCTAACACACTAGAAGGTCAAACTGCTCATATAAGCCCTAACGGTAATAAACTTATGGGTTCAACTGCAACTTTAGAAATAGATGTTGAAAATGCAGGATTTGAACTAGTATACACAGACAGTAATCATGGATGGCAAATAATAGGAAATTAATATGGGAAAATTATCAGATCTTAGGACTACTGGAAATAATGTATTAGAACAAATATGTTTGCCTGCTGATGGAAGTTCCATACAAGGAGTAAAAGCTACATATACATCGGAGAATGCAGGTACAGGGCAACAGACTTCTAGTACTACTATCACTAAACTAACCGGCTCAGGTATAAACTACATACCTCCTACCGGTACTAATTTCGTGATATATGAATACCATGTTCAAATAGGATGGAGATCTTCTCACGCTATTACACACTTTAGATTTTATATTGACGGTAACGAATGTACAAGATACAGAGCTACTTATTCTTCCCAGTACTATGAAGATAAAGTAATATACAAAATACCAATTGAAATAGGACCTGCTACTAACTATCCTGATGCTAAAGTTAACGTATGGCCTGATGCAAGATTCTTAGAAGTTAGAGGCCGTAGATACGGTAACAGTAACTACTCAGACTATAATATTACTCAATATTGGGACGGTGGAGGTACAGATGTATTCTCTAGACCAGTCTTACAAATAACAGCTATAAAGTAATATGATACTACAAAGCCCAACCATATCAGGATCAGTTGAACTAACAGGACCGTTAGAAATTATAGGAGGTATTTCTGCATCTTATTTTGAAGGTAATGGTGCAGGCTTAACTGGATTAACAGCTACAATAGAAGGTACTGTAACTTTTGATAATGTTACTAGTAAACCTACATTAATATCCTCTTCAGCTCAAATACCATTAGTTGATAGTTCATCAATTGCAACTTCGGCTAGTTTTGCTACAACATCTTCTTTTGCTTCCACTATTTCCGCAGATATTACAAGTTCAATCACAACTAAAATAACAAATCTTAACACTAATAGTGGAAGTCTAAACTTTTGGCAAGGTTCTCAAGCTGAATACGATCTTATATCCGCTTCAGCTGACCCTAACACTGTATATTTTGTAAAATAATATGCCAATTTATATAGGAAATACAGAAATAAGTAAAATATACTTTAAGAACTCAGAACATTCTGCTAAATCTTTTAAACGTGAATATTTTATTCCTGGAGCCGGATCAGGTCCTACCTCACTACTAGCAGATATCTTTACCGTCGGTGGTGGTGGAGGTGGTGGAGGTTATAATAACTACTACGGTATATACCCCGGTGGAGGAGCTGGTGGATATACAAATACTTACTCTAATATAGAATTAATTCCCGGTGGACATATAGTAGAAGTAGGTGCAGGTGGAGCTGGAGGATATGCTGCTGGAGGAACAGGTAATACCGGAGCTACACCAAGCGGGGAAAATGGAAGTTCTTCATCTTTTGATACAGTTTACTACGCTAACGGAGGCGGTGGTGGGTATGAAGGGTATTATGCGGGTAACGGTGGATCTGGGGGTGGTAGAGGATCTGGAGGAGCTGGTGGTTCTGATGGTGGAAACGGTGGAGGAGCAGATGATAATTACGGACGAGGTCAAGGAACTACAACAAGAGAGTTTGGACATACAACTACAACTCTCTATGCCGGAGGTGGAGGATCTGGACGATGGACTACTGCTACACCTGGAGGAGCTGGTGGTGGTGGAAACGGACAAAGTAACGCACAAGGAGGTGGAAACCCAATTGACGGTACACAAGGTCTCGGAGGAGGCGGCGGTGGACGTTCTGTATACCCTAACGGTACTGGCTACGGCGGTAACGGAGGTTCTGGTATAGTAAAAATTAGATACGAATCAGATACGTATTCTGCATATGGAGGAGAGATGCTAACATCTGGAAGTTATAAAACTCACACTTTTTACTCTTCAGGGAACTTAATAGTAGGTACCCCTATCCAGCGTACATCTAATCTAGTAGTACATTACGATGCAGGAAATCCATCTAGCTACCCAGGTTCAGGAACAACAGTTATAGATTTACAAGGAAACAGAAACGGAACTCTATCCGGTGTTGGATATGATGCTGCTGATGGAGGAGCATTTACTTTTGGAGCAGATGGCGATTATATTAGCTTAGGGAATAACACTCTTGATACTTACCTAGAGGGTAATAGAAGCTTTACTGTAGGCTTTTGGGTAAATATTACATCTCATGGATATTTACTAGATCAAGGTAATCTTGGTTCTGACGCGACCGGTTGTTTTGAATTTAGATCTAATACTTGGTCTAGAAACAACGACAGTAATGGATTCGGCATAAATCCTGATTGGAGCGGTACTACTAGAGATCCATTAAATAGAGGTTGGCACTTTATTGTAGGTGTAAAAGATAATAATATTGCTAAATTATTTTTAGACGGTACGGTATCTAATCAAGAATCTGAATCTAGCAACTTCAGCGGTTCAGGTTTATGGAAGATAGGTAGAAGAGCGTACAGTACAAGCTCAGCATTTGGAGGTAAAATATCTCAAGTATTTATTTATAATGCACCCCTTACTAATAGTGAAGTATCTCAACTATACGCAGCAACTAACAGGTACTAATACTAGATATAACTATTTATATTAAAATTACACTCTAATGATAATTGCAAATCCTATTTTATCAGGCTCTATAAGGATAAGTGGCTCTTTACTTGTAAATGATAATGACTTATCTGATGGCGGAGGCAATATCGTTACAGGTTCATTTACAAACTCAACGTCTAGTACAGTTACACATAATTTTAACACTAAAGCTATTATGGTACAGGTATGGGATAGTAACGATTACGTTATTGTACCTTCCACTATTCAAGCCAATTCATTAAATCAAGTAACAGTTACTTTCGATTCACCCGAAAGTGGAATAATAGTAGTAGGTAAATAGTATGAAATTTCACAACCTAGATATAACAGGCTCTCTTACAGTAAACGGTTCGTTTACTTTACCTAACTATGCTGATAGTGGTTCTATAACTGGATATAACACCGGAAGTCTTTATGTTGATTCTAATGGTCTTCTAAGAGTATTTAACGGCTCTCAATGGCAAATTGCAGGCACACAGGTAGCACCCCTCCCCCCTAATTTTAGTTATCTCGTTGTAGGAGGCGGCGGAGGCGGTGGAGACTACTACGCAGGTGGTGGCGGTGCCGGAGGATTTTTAACCGGAAGCGTATTTTACACCTCAGGAACATCTTATACAATCACAGTGGGCGGTGGTGGCAGTAATAACTCAAACGGTGTAGATAGCTCTATTGCCGGTTCAGATATCACCACTGTTACCAGTTACGGAGGAGGTTCTGGGGGAGATTCCACTGCTGCTGCAGGTACTTTTGACAGAGGCGGAGACGGAGGCTCTGGTGGTGGTTCATCAGGACGAAGAGGAGGAGGGTCTTCTACTTCTGTTGGTTCTGGTACACCTGGACAAGGAAATGCTGGCGGCTATGGGGTTTCTAGTGCTTTTGGTGACCAAGGAGGTGGAGGTGGAGGAGCCGGAACAGCAGGTACTTCCCCAACAAGCGGTCAACGTTACCCCCACGGAGGAACAGGTTTACCTAGTAGTATCACCGGCACTACAGTGTTCTATGCTGGCGGCGGGGGCGGTAACGGTAGTTACGCTGGAACAGGAGGAACAGGAGGAGGAGCTACAGCAGTTAATAATGCAGCATCTCCTAGCGGTACAGCCTATACCGGTGGAGGAGGAGCAGGAGGGAACAGATGGGTTAACTCAGGTTACACACCTGGTTCAGGAGGTTCTGGAGTTGTTATACTTAAAGTACTAACTTCTGAATATTCTGGGATCATTACAGGTTCGCCCACAGTAACAACTAGTGGTGTATATACAGTTTTAAAATATACCTCATCCGGTACTTATACAGCATCATGAGAATACATAATTTAAACATAACAGGTTCAGTAGAAGTTAAGAAAGTATTTCAACCACCTTTTGGTACCTCAGACAAAAGACCTTCTTCTCCTTTAACCGGAAGTTTATTTTATAATACAACAGATAATATACTTGAAGTGTACACAGGACAATGGACACCAGTAACAAGTCAAGGACAGTAGTATAGACTTTTTTATAGATATTTATAATAATAAAACAAACAAATAAAATAAAACATGGGACATTACGCAAAAGTCGTTAACGGTAAAGTTACTAAAGTAATAGTAGCTGAAGCTTCTTTTTTCAATAACTTTGTGGATGATTCTCCCGGCAAATGGATTCAGACATCCTATAACACAAGGGGAGGAATTCACTATCAACCAAATAGCGGTACACCCTCACCAACTGTTTATCAAGATGTAAGCGGTTCAATATTTGAAACTTTGGATGAAGCAAATGCTTCTGGTTCAGGAGAAATTACCACTATTGATCAGAGTAAAACCAAAGCTTTGAGAGGTAACTACGCCGGTATAGGTTATACTTACGATAGTACTTTAGATGCTTTTTATCCTCCTAAGCCGTATGAAAGCTGGGGTTTAAACACAGGATCTTATTCGTGGGAAGCACCAGTACCGCATCCAACAGGAGACGCTACAGGATCTTACACAGGATCATACCAATGGGATGAAGACTCAACTAACTGGGTAACTGGATCTATCTAATAAAGAAAGCATCTATTTATTTAAAAGTAGGCTTTCTAAATGAGAATAGATAATCCATTACTATTTGGTTCATTCCGAACATCTGGTTCATTTTATTGGCAAGCATCTGGTAGTTTTACCGGATCTTTTCAAGGAGATGGGTCTCAACTTACAGGTGTAGCTGCAGCAGGCACTATTTCTTCTTCTGCTCAAATCGCAGCATTAGGATTTGATAATTACCAATCTTGGAATGCAACTGCTGATAATGCAGTTTCACTTGGTGTGAGTAGATTTACTACACTCGATTTTGAAGGAGGTGATGGTATATCAACTGAAGCAAGAAACCCCGGTAACCTTTATGTTACTTTTACATTAGATACCGGTTCTACACACTTTACTGATGCAGTTTCAGCTATAAGTGGAGAATCCGGTACTGGAACTGGATTTCCTTTTAGTGGTTCAGCTGACATAACCGGATCTTTATTTGTATCAGGAGGTTCTATTTCAGGCTCTTTCGTAGGCGATGGCTCGAGACTAACCGGAGTTACACCAGATGGATATCAACTCATTACAGCAGTTATATCAGAAGGTAAATTTAGATTAGATGGAGCACTTGCACCTACCTTAACCTTATCTAGAGGATTAAAATATAGATTCGACACTTCTGACTCTTCTTGTGCTTTTAACCAATTAGGATTTAGAAAAAGAGATAATACAGTTTATACCGATGGAGTTACTGTAGTAGGAACAGCAGGACAAGCAGGTTCGTATACAGAAATCTTTGTAAGATTTGATACTCCAGCTCAATTAAAGTATTATAGCATACTTAACGGCAATTCATTTGGTAATCTAGTAGCTATCAATGATCAGTTTGGAGGTATTTTCGAAGATACTGTTACTATTAGCGGTTCAGCTTACATAACTGAAAGAATCGGTATAAATACTGATGCTCCAGCAGCACAACTTCATATTACATCTAATACAAATGATGTATTAATGCTTATAGAAGCAGATACAGATGATAATAATGAAAATGATAATCCAAAAATTACCTTCAGACAAGACGGAGGTAATATTGAAAGTGAAATAGGACTAAACGGCTTAGGCACACAGTATGAAGATGGATTACACAACGCTGCATTCTTTGGTACTACTAAATATGCTCCATTACAGTTAATAACTAATGATGTAGCTAGATTAACTATACTAGGAAGCGGTAGTGTTGGAATTGGAACTATTAATCCTGAAACCGAATTACAAGTTATAGGAGCAATTTCAGCTTCTGTGTACTATGGAGATGGTTCACAATTAACTGGTATACAGGCATCAGGAGGAGGATCTAGTACAGGAGGACTTATAGGTGCGGTTACTAGTTCATTTATTAATCAGACCTCTATAACTGTAAATCACGCTTTAGATTCTAGACAAATTATAGTATCTACTTACGATACTAATTATAATGAAATTATTCCTCAAACTGTTACTCTAACAGATTTAAATAATGTAGA
>Ga0222719_10001542_pt1 | contig 22117 bp, 58 predicted proteins | sample C33_34DmetaG_FD_165039 | JGI IMG/M metagenome (GOLD analysis project Ga0222719, IMG submission 165039) | Estuarine water microbial communities from San Francisco Bay, California, United States - C33_34D | ecosystem: Environmental > Aquatic > Marine > Unclassified | place: USA: California...
TTGGACCTCTCGGAGAGGATGCCTCCCGGCGGGTCGCACTCGTAAATATTTATTCCAATATTATTTGACAAGAATATTAAGATGTAGTATTCTAGATAGAGAATATTAGAAAGGAAAATTATGAGAACACCAGCAATTATGATGACAGATATTTATAGAGTCATTATTTTTACAGATAAAACATTGACAGAAGTATTTAAAATTTCTGACAATTTTCTTGAAGACAGAGAGGGAGCGTACAAATATGCTAAGCAGTGGAAATTTTCGGCAATTGTTAAAGTGCAAAGTATATTTAATGAGGGGTTAGAAGTATGAAAAAATTAACACCACAAGAACAATTACAAGCATTAGAAAGTGCTTGGAACTTAAATCCAAAATTAATTTGTGATGGTTGTGAGCAACCATTAGAAATTGATATGTCTTGCTTTGAGCAAATGGCTGAAAGTGTAAAGATAGATATGGAATCAGTCGGATATGTTCAACATGTAGTTCTAAGGTGCGAAAATGCTTCCGGTTATCATGAGGATGAATGTGATTACGATTGTGATTACAATGACGGAGATAAATATCATGACGGAATAATTTGTCACAACTTTAATGTTTGGGTTGATTTATGGGATGACAGATTTTCTGATAATCCAACAAAACCTAAAGTCGGCAAGTATTCTGGTGCAAAGCTGTTGGAGTAATCCAACCCGCACCGTCCGGCGGAGCCGGTACCCCTCTGGGAAGTCCCCTCTGGGGAGGTCGTGATATGATTGCTTGTTTCACATGAAACAGAATCTAAAAAAAACAATATAAACACTTGCATATATATACGAAATGTAGTAAATTAGTGTTATGAATAGAAAACAAAGAAGAAAACTAAACAGTAAGAAAAAAGGTGGATACATGGGCTTGGATAGAAATAGACAGGATTCATTAGGGAGGATTAAAGAATACTATGAATAGACATGAAAGGAGAGCAAGTAAGTCTAAAAGACAGAACACTCTAAGAAGAACAAATGGCGTATTAGTAAGTAACGAGAACTACATTGGATTAGTTTCCAAAAGTGTTAGGAGGAGTATAAAATAATGTTATTAGGTTACAAGGAGTGGATTTGGGATGAATCTGAATTACCAGAAGATAGTAGTGAATGGGACTATGAGGATTATGCTAGTTCACAGTTAGATGTATTATGTGAACTTAGTGCAACTCTTTCAAGTCCAGGATGTTTAGATAATCACTGGGATTTCGGTATAGCCATGGGTTATGTAGGTTGGATGAATCAATTCGGACAAACTGAACCTAAAGAAGTAGATTCTATCTTCTTAAAGTATATGGTATTTGACACAATTAATGATTCACACATAACTGCTAAGTTAGACTTTAGTCATGTTGATAGTGGGGTTATAACATTAAAAAGAAGTCATCACGATAGACCTATGGGAGAAACTATCTATATTTTTAGAGTTGAAGATATAGATGAATACATAGATGAAGAAGACTATGAAAGTAAGTATTGGACTAAGTTGTATGACCTAGAATTAGAAGAAAGACCAAAGGAATACAAGGTGGTTAGATGAAAGGAGAACTAATATGCCGATACATATAATGTTTTATATGTTCTTAGTAGCACTGGGAACATTTACACTAATTGGTGGATTAGCTTGGTTATCAATTAAATTTGATGATTATAGATTAAATAGATAGTACAGGATAAGGGTAAAGTTTTTCATAGTTTCTTTACCCGTTATCCAAATTGTACCCTCCGGGAGGAATCCCACCTGTGCAGGTCCCTTCGGGTCACAATCTGAATATTAATATCAAAATGTTGTTGCATATATATATCAATCTATTACAATGGATATTGAAATTAAGAGAAAGAGGAAAAAAATGAAAGACTATAAAAAAGCTATGGGAAAACTATATGAGAAATATAGAATCATAAAAGAATTTCCTAGTCAATTAGAAATTGCTGTTGCACACAATAGCGAAAACGGTCAAGAAGAATTTTGGTTAGTTTGGTGTAACCCTGTAAACGAAGAACAGAAAATGCCACTAGCTCATCTCATGACCGATTCGGAAATGAACACAAAAATCACACCAGACTTTACACGCTCATTTATTGCTAAGACTTTATTTGATGAGTACAAAAGATTCGACACAAGATTGACTGTGGATGAAATGGATGGGTTTTTAGAGGTTGACCCTAACTACGATAATATGGTAGAAACTTATGAAGGTGCGATTAACATGGCTGAAACAGTTATGAACAGTCTTGTTGAAGAAGATATCAAAAATATGTTTGATGACTTAGAAGAAATTTTAGAAGAGGGTAATGATGAGTGACCCATTAGCCGATAAATTTCGTGACCCAAAACTTATTAATGAAAAGGCGATTGAAGATAACCTAGAATTAATAAAAGAAATATTTAAAGGTACGATTTACGAAATAGAAGAATAAAACGATTGCCCCGTAAATACTTACAGCCCTGTTTGTTGACAACGGGGCTTTCGTTTATCCAAGTCGCACCCGCGTAGCGGAACCCTCCGGGAAGAAGTCCCCACTGGGGGTCGGCGTTTGATTGTGTCTAATTAGATTTTAAAAATTAGTGCTATTTTTTTAGATTAATCCTTTGTGTATATCTGCAAGTATGGTATCGTAGAGTAAGAAAACAGAGAGAGAGAAACTAATGAAAGAACTATATGTACACTTTAATTTCAATGTAAGATTTGAAGTTGAAGATATAGATGATGTAGAAGATGAAATAGTTGAGTGGTGGGTTAATAGAACTGAACTGCCCGACTATGAAATACTAGAAAAGGAGAGTGAGTAATGTCACATTTTACAGTATTGGTAGTATTACCAAAAGAAGGACTAGAAAAGCTACAGGGTAGAGAATTTGAGGGTAAAGAAGAATGGCAGAACGCCTATGACCACCAATGGTATCACCCACAGTTAGAATATACACTAGCACCTTATAACGAAAATCCCGAAGATGAGGACAGTAGTTATTTTGAGAGAACTGAGGAACTTAACGAACAAGCTTCTAAAATCTATGCAAGTTATATGAACAAGCAATGGACACAGTTAGCAGAAGAAATTAACTTCGTTAAGGATAAACATGAGAAGTGGCAACGAAACGCTAGTGTTAGTGATAAAGATGTTAAGGGTGGATTTAGAAAATACACAGAAAGCGAAATTGCTGTAAAGCTAGAACCATTTGACTTTATTCATGGACTTATGTCTACTGAAAAGTTTGACTTATATAATGATGAGCATAAAGAATTGTTTTTACAACTATTTTGTTATAGCGAAGAAATCGTTTGGAGCTTAGAAGATAATGTTTATGAAGTCTATGATGTTTACTACCAAAACTTTAATGCCAAGTGGGATTGGTGGGTAGTCGGTGGTCGTTGGAGAAATATGGGCGACAATGGACTATTTGAAGATATATCTGTATTTAGCCAAGAAGAAACAATACCTTTTTGGAAAGAAGAACTTGGTTTTAAACTTAGACAGATAGAAAGCGAACTAGGTATAGAAGATAGAAACGACTACACAATAGAGGAATACGATAAAGCCATAGAAGATTATATAGCTAGTGGTAACCCTATTGTAAGACTTTATGATAGAGAAACTAAAGAGCCAAAGGAATACTATGACAAGAAAGTATTATTAGCGAATGTAACTCGTAAGAAAGAAAGTACTTGGGCAATGTTATTTCCCGATGAGGGTTGGATAGAAGCTGGAGAAATGGGTTGGTTTGGAATGTCATCACTTGACACTATGGACTTAAAAGAAAGAGAACAAGTCATAGCAGACCAAAACAAGTTAAATGACAACCTTATAGAGAAGTACAAAGATACCCATATAGGTTTAGTTGTGGATTGTCACATCTAAAACAAAAGACTAGTCGAAGTCTATAACTCATATCGACTGCTTGGCAGAAGTGTGCTTATGGTGGGTGACCATATAAAAAACACCCAAGTTTTAACAAAGGGTAGGGTTTTCATAGTTTTCCCTGCCCTTTCTTCTTATCCAAGTTGCACCGCCCACGGAGTGGGTCCTCCCGGGCAGGGCTCCCAGAGGGTGCAAATTCTATACTCTTATTACAATCTCATTTTTAATGCTATTTTTTTAGAAAACACTATACATACATTTTTAGATGTAGTAACATAGATAGAGAATATAAGAAATAAAGGAGAAATTATGTATACGAAGACAATTGGCTACTGTGGTGTAGATTCGGGACAGTTATTTATTACTGACCCGTGTTATATCAAACACCAAGAACAGGGCAACGGACAATGGAATATGGAGTGGGTTGATACTGATAACGGTAGAAGCTACAAGACATTACCCGACCCAACTTTAGATGGGGAAACTAAGAACTTCTATTCTAAAGTTTGTGAAGCAAACGGTAGAGAAGAAGCAGGAGTAGAGGTAGAGCTAGGCGTTGCGTTTGGTACTACTCATGGGGACGGTAATTATGCCGTTCAAGGTATCTTTGACGATGATGATGTTATGGTCGGAATCTTTATGGACTTAGACGGTAGAGTCAAAGGAGAGTTTGAGTATGACATGGAAGATGAGTGGGCGTAATGTGTAGAGATACAGGATATTACGAGCCAAGAAACGATGTAGCCGTAAAGGTAGTAGAGGAAATGGTTGAGAGGAAAAATTACTCTCTCATGGTTTATTACTTAACTATGGCTTACCAAGAAGACCAACATACCTACATGAATGATTTGCAATGGGTTTTGCAGAATAAGTTTGAGGGTGTAGACCTTGAAGCCGTAAAGAATCATGTAGAGGAGCTTCTTCTTATTGATGACTCTGACCGGGAACTTTTTGAGGAGATAGATAAATGATTAGTGAACATATAGGTCACGATGTAGAAGTTGTGACCTATGCCGACCAACATAATGGGAATGCAAGTATTGAATGTAATGACTGTTACGAGGTACTCGCTTGGGAAGATAATGAGTAAAGTAAAACAAAAAGGTGGTTTTTTATATTCCAAATTAGACCACCTAGCAGGGGGACGCAGTCTTTGGTTGTAAATCGTCCTCTAATTAAAAACTAAAAATTAGTCCTAAATTATTTGGCTTAAGTTTTTAGATGTGGTAACTTAGTAAGAGAATAGAGAAAGGAAAGCAAATGGATATTTGTGAAGAAAAGCAAGTTTCTAGATGGTCAATGAAACAAGAAATAATTGATGACCTAGAAAATTACGATGAGGTAACAGACGACAACATCAGAGAAATATGTGACAGTCTTGTCCCGGTATATAATTCAGAATTAATTGACTTAGCTAGTCATTACTCGGGGGAAGAATACTGGGATATTTGGTATAACAACGAACTAGGAGGAGAAACTCCTTTAGATATACTTAGAGGTAATGTTTATTCACTTTACTACCAAATAGGTTGTGAAGTGTTAGAAGAAAGAGAGAATGAAGAATAATGGAGATATCTATTAAACCCGGTACACCTCCGGAAAAGGTGTTTACAGAGAGAAGTGGCTCAAAATACGATGAAGCAATTCAGACTGCAATAAAGAACAGAGGAGAGTGGATTCAAGTTGGCTCTACTCCTGTGAGTAAAAGAGATAGTATGTATTCTACGGCTTCTGCTTTAAGAGGTGGAAGACTTGGAAATATACCAAATGGTGTAGAACTAGAAATAATTTGTCGCAGGGTTAACGACAGAATTATTATGTTCATGAAATCTAGATGATTTCAGCTATAATAAAAGCGTTGATAGTTTTAAAGGAAGAAAACAAATCAAATAAAAGGAAGTAATAAGGTTTAGCCCCCATCGTCCTCCTTTCGCCCTATGACCTCATGAGGTTATGGCTAGGACTCTGCCCCTGCAAGAGTCTTACAAATGAGCGAGGGAATTTTTCGGTGGGGGCATCTTTATATTCCAAATGGGACCACCCGGGGGGACCCACTCGGGAGGATACCAGCAGTACCCCAAACCAATCCTAAATAATCCAAATGGGACGCAGTTGCAGTATCAATGCAGTTTTCTATCTCTATATACCAAATCTCACCAAGCGTTTTCCAAACGCGACCTTCTAGGAGGAGTTCTGTCCTGTAAGTGCTAGTAAAAAATAGCATTAAATTTACGGGGCTAAATGGGGTCAAAAATAGGAATAAATTTCCGGAGGCAAATGAAAAACAAAAGAGGGGGTTTTTATGCCCCCTACCTTTGCGAATATCAGAGAAAGGAGTATTACATTGAAGTAATATTTCTTTACTATCTAATATCGTAATAGTTAAAAATTTATAGTGTTAAAAAAATAGCATTAGTTTTCGGAGTCTAATGGGGGTTTTAGTTTAAGGGCTATACCTCGTCTTTTACGAATGCCTCTGCGTTCTCGTTCACTAAGACCTCCCCAAATACCGAACTTTTCTCCATTGTTTACGGCATATTCTAAACATTCTTCTTGTACTGGACATCTCCTACAAACTGCTTTAGCAAGTCTTGTTGAAGCCCCTCGTTCCGGAAAAAATAAATCTTGGTCAATATTTGTGCATAGTGCTTGTCGTTTCCATGAATTGAGTTCGTTGTCCCATATATCTGATAATTTAATTATCTTTGACCTCCACCTCACCAAAAACTGATTCTACAAGTTTAACAAATTCTGTTATATCTTCTAAAGTTTCTAGTGGTAAGAGTAAATCAATCTGTTCATAGAACATATCTTGTTGTTCTTCTGTCCAATCATCTCCCCAGTCATCACAGTTAAGTTTGTCCCAAATGAGTTGATATATAGTCTTAGAGCGTTCTACATCATGCTTAGTTCTATTATAAATACTCCATTTAATTGTATTTATCATTAAATGCCTAGAGTTTCTCTAAGCCAATCTACAAATTCGTCTGAATCTCTACTTCCTAGTTCATCAGCGACTCTTGATTCCCATTCATAAAATAATTCGGGGTCGACTTTAAATCTATATCTACCTATCTGTATTTTGACATCAGTTTCTTCGTCATCAACATCGGGTATATCTTCTACTTCAAATCTTGATTCCATGTCTGATACCATTGTCTCTAAGTCATCAAAGTCATAACCAATTCCGTCTAAGTCTAAGCCGGATTCAATCAATCTCTCTAATTCCTCTACAAGTTCTCCTGTATTCCAACCACCTAACTCTGTAAGTCTGTTGTCAGCAATAAGATATGCTTGTGCTTCATTATCATCTTCAAAAGATATACCTTTAAGTACCGGTACAAGCCACTCTCCGTCTTTTTCCTTAATACGATTAGGAACTTTTTCACCTGCGTCTTTAAGTGTTTGAAGTGTCTGCAATCTACCATGACCGGCAAGTAATTTACCTGTTTTTTCGTTCATCATAATGGGTTGCGTAAAGCCAAATCTTTTAATTGACTGATATATAGCACCTATGTCATGGTCTTTAGGGTTTATATCTGCCTGTACTATTTCGGATAAAGGCAAATATTCTACTTCAATATCCATTATTACTCCTCTTTATGCAATTTTACTGAAAATTCTTCAATCCAATCTTTAAATCTAAGTTCTTCCATTGCTTTTTGTATGTCATCATCATTAACTGTTAATAAAATTTGATGTTGCTTCATTCTTCTTCTCCTATCTTTAATTGTTTTTTTATAGTATCTAAATCTTTGACAATCATACTCAATGCTTTAAGTATCATTGCGTCTTTGACATCACGACTAATCTCTTGTCTGTAGTGTTGTTCCCAGTTGTTAAGCCAGTAAGTGTTATTAGGATACATAAGTTCCTCCATTCTTTGCGTTATATGTTAAAGCTAAAGCAGTAACAATATTAGCCATGCTTTGTCCTATCTCTGTAACTGACTTAGAGTTGTTATATGCTATTATATAATCTTCTCTAAGTCTATCTAATTCGTTACTCAATACTTCCTCAACAGTACAATCGGATTTCATACTTACTTATAATTATGTATTGAAAGAACTCCCAACTCGTCTTTACCTAGAGTTGAGGGAATACCTAAACATAATCTTTCTTGCACTTCTGCATAAAATTTAAAATCCGGGACTGTTAATACATGACTTAACTGATAACCAGTTGCATTAATATAATTCATTAAACTTAATATAAAAGCCCAAGAAATTTCTGACTGCGATTCTTTGTGAAAAAAAGTAATTCCCCACTTATCAATTAGTATATCTTCGTCATTAAACATTGGTACTGAAACAACATCGCTAAACATTGCTTCTAGTGTCAATGCATAAGTTTCAGCTTTTTTATTTTTTGTTAACTTTTTATATTCAATCGTTTCTTCAAGATTACGCATTATTAAGTTTCGATTCATAAGTAATTTCTCCAATTACTGTTTCTTCTCCACCCGAACTGTCAACAAAAGTTGTTTTGTTTTTAGAAAGCTCTTTCTCTAATTGTTTATCTAAAAAGTATTCGTCTTTACCTTTCATTTGTGACCATAAGTGCAGTCCAACACCAAGAGCCATAGCACATCTTTTGATTGCGTCTGACATAGCGTCTTTCATTCTCGCACCATTGGTTTTCCAATTATCCGGTTTTTCAACATCTCCTGCTTCAACAACTGAAACTGTTTTGCCGTCAATGTCACAAGTCAATTTAAGAATTACACCTGTAACAATCTCTCCGTCATAAATAGTTTCAACTATATCAGTAGAGTAAGCACCTAATACACTTAATAATCTTTGTCTGATTACAGAGTGTTGTATATAGTCGCCATATCCACTTGGATTCTCATGTATAAAACTATCCGGAAATCTTTTACTTAATTCATGTAATTGATTCATTTATTCCTCCTCTATTTCTTGTTGAATTTCTTCTAATATTCTTAAAGCTAATTCTTCATCTAATCGAATCCTTAACCTAGATGAGATTGAAGAAAACATAGACACTACATTAAAGTATTTTGCTAGTTGTTCTTTGTCTAAACTATCAATATCCATATCTTGTAAAATTTCTTCTATGAAATCATCTACAAAAATAGGATTATCTTCATCTTCTTGAAGTCTAGCATTAGCAAATTTAACTAATGAATCAGCTATCTCATCAACTCTAAAAGGCACTAACTTCTTCTTCCTAAAAAAAGTGCGTTAGGACTTCTTCTTATTGCTTTAAACTCATAACCACTTGTGTAATCATAAGCATTTAATCTTGTTGCTCTTGTAGTAAATCTGTTTGTTGCTTTTGACACATCATTACTATCTACTTCAAGAACAGTCCATTCTCCAACATTAGAATTATCCATAAGTGGTTTCCATTCTGTGAAAAATCCACTCTGTACAGAGTTCCTAGTTGAAGAAGAGTCATCTACTTCAATGACTTGACCGATTGTTATATCTTTCATTATTCTCCTTATCCATTCCAATCAAGTTCCGAGACTTTAAAGTCTTCTAAAGAACTTGTATTTATACTATCATCATCTGTATTATTTGCAAACTTATCTTCTTGCAAATTTCTAAGACGATTTGTTTGACCTGCCCATTCCATTATTGTTTTCTTTTTCCATAGTGGAATCTTTCCACCAGAAACCATTCTGTCTGGTCTAGGCATTTGATGTCTTTGTCTCCACGAAGATACAGTTGATTCTTTAAAATTTAACAACTGCGATACTTCATAGATACTTAGAGGGTCTTCATCTTCGTTCCATGTAGTAGAGTTTAATTCTCTATTATTTGCTACCATATTTTGTATTCTATCACATATTTCTATATTGCACAACTCAAAACTCAAATTACCCATACTTTGTTATAAGATGTGCTATAATTGGCTTATGAATGACTTAGTTGACGAGCCGATTCATGAACAATTTGAGTATGGTAATTACTTAATTGCTCTACATTGGTTGCCTCAATGGAAACAGTTTGAAGCAAGACTGTACATTAAGAGCAACAATGGAACTATTGAATTAGGTAAATTTGTGGACGATTCATTGTATGGAGCTAGAAAAATGGCTTTAAACAGTATGGGTGGATACTCCGGTGTCATACCTAAAGACGAAACACAAGTTTCTTAATTTTAGAAATAGTTTTGTGATTTTCTCTACAAGATAGAGGTTATTACCCTATACTCTTTATGTGCAAAATAAAAGATTCAGTTATTTTGACTGTGTTTGGTATTTTGACTATCTCAAAGGTAAATTTCCGGTTGGGAGTATTGTTACTTACAGAAATGTAGGAAATGGACACAACGCACACGATTGGGGATACGAGAGATACAGAGTCGGTATTGTTACTGAATGGGAAAAATGTGAAAATCCTGCTTACTTATGGAAAGTAAGATTAGAAGATTGTGAAAACAAACTACCCTTATCAGTTCATCCCGACTTAATAGAATCTGCTTGACAGATACAACAGGATAGCTTATCATAACAATTGAATATGAGGAATGTCAGATGATTGCAGAATGTATGATTTTTTTAGCGTCTGTTATACCTATGGGTGTGGATGAATCTAAAATTATTGAACAACATTTAAATTGCAATGACCATGTGCCTCAATCTATGCAAGAACATGCAAGTCTTTATGTCGAACATTTTGACAAAGATAACATAAACACGGCAGTTCGTATAGGTTGGTGTGAGTCACGAGGTAAAGTTGACGCATACAGAAATGACAATGGTGACACCGGTCTCATGCAATTTGTGTCTTGGACATGGAACTGGGTTGCAGAGAAATATGAACTACCTATGTGGGATACTTGGATAGTCACAAGATATGGAAAACCTTATACAGGACAAACATCAAAAACAGATATAGGTTTTAGTTTTGACAGAGTTCAATATATTCCTTATTATAATATTATGTTTGCTTCAATACTTGCAGAAGACATTTACGGCAGAACACAATGGCGTGATTGGTCATCAAGCGAATGGTGTTGGGGGGACAAAGAGAAATGGAGAGAAAAATGGCTCAACGAATAGAAGTTATGATAATGGAGTTAGCTAGAAGTACTAGCAATGTTATTGGTAAAATAGCAGATTGGTTTTGTATTCGCCTAGATTATTATGTAGAAGCAAAAGAATGGGAAATAAAACAAAGAAATCATTCTTTTCCTGCTGAGTGGTTTAAGGAGGACGAATAAATGGTACAGGCAAAAAGATTACAGGGTAGACCCCGTAAGACTAAACAGTATGAAATTGGTCGTGTATGTGACAAGGACGGGTGTGAAAATATTATGAGTAAATATAATGAGAACAAACAATGTTTTCAACACGCTCCAATGAAAACACCTCGAATAAGAGGTCGTTTGAATCCTTTAGACGATAGATGAACTATCCAACAATATTTAAACATTATGAAACCAAGTCTAAGAAGTGGGCTTGGTTTGAGTGTGCAATGTGTGACACTATGTTTATGGAAGAGTATCAAACAGAAGAAGATATGTGGGACATAGATACTTGTGCTAAGTGTAATCCGGAATATCAAGCATACTTAAAAAGTAAAGGGTATTAATGGCTAAAAGAACTACAAATACAATAATGATAGAAGTAAATATTGACGGGGAGATTGTTTGTTTACCTGCTAGTGAAATGAGAGAGTATTTTAAAGAAAGAAATATATCAACTGATTCGTTGAAAGGAAAATACTAATGTATAAACCTTTACCGGATGAAGTCACAATAAAAGAATCTGAAATACAAGGACTAGGTTTATTTTCTACTTGTGCAATAAGTAACGGAACTAATTTAGGTGTGACTCATATTAAAGATGATATGTTTGAAAATAAACACGCTCGTACGCCTTTAGGTGGATTTATAAATCATAGCGAAAACCCTAATGTAGAAACAGTTTATATAGGTAAATACATGTACCTAATTTCAATTAAAGACATAATGCCGGATGAAGAAATAACCTTAAAGTATAAGTGGTATAAGCCCTAACTTTTTTTTAATATTTTTATTTGCATATATATTTGTATGTGCTAATCTTAGAAGAGAAATAGAGAAAGGACAGAAATGTCAGAAGAAAGTATAGAGTTAGAACGCTTCAAGTTTACAGAGACATTCGATGTTGACTTTTACATTGAAGCAACTAACTATCAAAAAGCAAAGCAAGTGTACGACAAGATGTTTGACAAGAACATTCAACTTGGTTACGACACTTGGAAAAATGTAGTAGACAAAAATATCAATGGTGGTAAGTTTCATGTTAAAACTTATGACAATGGTCAAGAAGCTACTCTAATAGATGAGATGTGGGGCAGTATGGGAGAAGAAGAATGAGCGAAGAAATGCAATATAGATTCGTAGAGTTTAGTTTTAGTATTCCCTCTAAAGGACTTAACGAACAAGAGTTAAAAGAATATGCAATAGAAGAATTGTTTAATGACCATTACGACATCTTTAAAGACATAATGAGAACTGGTGGCGAACACGCAACTATGGGGGAAGTTATTGATGAAGCAGAAGTACAAGATTACTTTTGGGAAGAATATGAAAAAGTAGTCGAGGAAGAATGAGTAACATGCGAGTAGGTAGGCAGAGTGGTAAGTGGATTTGTTGGAACTGCGACTCTGACGATATCAGAGAACGAATAGTTGTAAATATAAACACAGGCGAAAAAATTGAAAACCGAGATGTTTATGACGACTTTTGGTGTAATGAGTGTGGAGAGAATGACGAGATAGGAGAGGTGCTTTATGGCGAAAAAGAATCAATATAAGGTAGATTTTTACCAAACAGTTTATCTTGGTAGTCAAATAGTTGAAGCCGAAGACAGGAAACAAGCTATAAGTGACGCAGAAGATATGAATTGGAAAGCAGGTATAGGTCTAAAGTGGGCAGATGATTGGGAAGCAGAGATTGATACAGACCATGACTATCTTTTTATATGCACTTCTCATTCTAAACAGGAATGTGAAGATGATGAGTGTAACGAAGAATATTGGAAAATAATGGAGGAAGAATAATGGCGACATTTTATATACAAGAAGAATATAAAGAATATGTTACAGGTACAAGAATAGTAGAAGTGTTTGCAGATTCTAAGGAAGATGTACTAGACGGAGACTATGAGATGAATGAGATATATGAGGAAATAGAAGCAGACGCAGAATGTTACGAGACAAACATGATAGATGATGTTAAGTTTCTCGGTCATGGTTGGACAGAAATAGTTAAGGAGAAGATGTAATGGAAGAATTACAAAGACTCTTTGACATATCTATGAAAAGATACAACTTTGTTGTTGATTTATTAAATGATGACCAAAGAAAAATACTACACCAATGGTATGTAGATACAGGTGTATTAAAGGAGGAAGAATAATGTTCGCAGTAACAACTAAAGAATGTATGAATAAATATCCTAGTCGAATTCAAGATAGTGTAGTTGATGGTGTTTGTACAAGCACAGAGATATATAGAACACATCATTTAGATTTTGGTAATGGACTAGAAGCTATTGAAATTTGTAAAGAATGTTATGAAGATTGGGATATGGGAGGATATTAATGCAAGATAAAGGATTTCAAGATAAAGGATTTAAAGGTATGTGTTTAGATTGTGGTTTAGATATATACTATCAAAAGTTTGATTTTATTAATGAACAATGTGAAAGTTGTAGTCAATAATGTCAGTATATATAGAGTGTTGTTCAATAAGCACACCTTATCCACCATACATACAAGCAATAGAATGCGATTGTAACGAAGACAAATAATTTGGTTAAAGATTTGCATTCATTGTGTATTTATGCAATACTAAGTATAAGAATATTAGAGAAAAGAGGAAAATATGACATTTGATAAAGACAACGAAACAATTGTTTATACAGAGAGATATAAACTAACACCTAATGATGAAGAGTTTAGAGTCATGGTGGTTACAAGAACACACAATCCGGAGTTTGCAGAAGTTCCTAATACTGGCTACTGCACTCTTAAAGATATAAAGGGTTGGGTGCTTAAAGATATATTTTACGAGAATACTTATTTTCATGACGCAGTAAAAGAAAAACTTACTGATGTACATGCAGAAAGTTCAAACACTATCTTGCTTCTTGAAAACCCTAAAACTGGGGAGACTATGCATTATTGCATACAGGGAGACCCCGAGAATAATTTTGCAGGTTACATTGGTCAGTCTTACTTTAATGCAGACGGAGTAGAGGAGAGAGTAAACGCATGATTGAGTATCCAAATACACAAATTGCACAACACGACTTAATGCGACTTATATCAGAAATCGCTGACAATCTCACTCGTAAAGAGTTTGGTGACAGTTGTGTAGTCAATACAGAATTTGAAACCTACTTTACTGATGAGGCACAAGAACTATTTAACGAACTCTATGATGAGTTTGAAGATATTGTTCTGAGTACACTCGGTATTGAATTTGATAATAAAAAATTCTTTTGGGTAAAGAAAGAAGAGTTAAGAGAGGAGAGTCCGTTCTAATGAGATTGATAGTAACAGAAAAATATTTAATCAATATCCCACAAACAGATGATTACCAAGAAGCCGTAGATATATTTCACACAGACGCAGGTGACTTATATGATGTAAAACATTATGGGTATGAATTTAAAAATGTAAGCAAATTTGAAGACTTACTAAAAGAAGAAAAGGAACAATAATGAAATTATTAGACGAGTATGAATTTTACGATTTAGGATTTAAACCTAAAAAAGCATTAGCAACTGTTGTTGCAAAGAGAATGGTAGAAGCATACAAAGATGATGAAGAAATGCTTTTGCTTGTTATGACAAAAGGTCTTATAGACGCTTGGAATCATGAAGCAGAGGGCTACACAGAGTACCAACAAGATATGGAATGGTTTAACGACTGGGATAAGGAGAAAGAATGATTATAGACCACATTGAAAGAGTAGTTTATACCTTAATAGACGACTTTCAGATGACTGATGACCAAACAGAGGAATTGTTTGTAAGGTTTGCAGACGCACTTCCTACATACAATCTTACGCCAAAAGGTCAAGAGATTGTTGATTTGGTTGAGCAAGAAGACTTTAAAGCAGGAGGGGGAACAGATTGAAAAAATATATAGTAAACATTAAAGGTCACAAAAAAGTTTTTGCTAACTCTTATGATGAAGCAAAGAAAAAAGTTGATAGTGATTTAAAATACATTCACCCTAACTTTAACATGGGGTTTGATTCAATTACAGAAGTACAGGAGGAAGAATAATGTCTAAAATTACACAAGCCAAAACAGACTTTGAGTTTGTAAGTTCACAGTTCTTATGTGCAGATTTACCTAACGATTGGTTTGAGATGAAAGCAGAGAAGTTATATGACTTCTTAAAAGAAAATGCTTGGTATCCCTACGAAGATTGGGACGGAGAAAAAATATTTGGTGCTATAGAAGATTTAGCAATTGATATGAGAGCATACATTGAATTAGAGAGAAGAATCAGAGAGGGAGTTAGTAAATGAGAGATTTGATTTGGGAGATAGCTAAATCCGGAGAAGAAGACCTAAGTAATACGGAACTTCAATCTATTGATGAGCCACAAGAACTTGTAGTTGCTCGTGGTATATCATTAGAGGCGAAAGATAGCACAACAGGTATAAATAAATTTGTTGATGTAAAAATAGCTAACAATGTTGAAGATAAAGGAGCATTGAAACTAGGAGACAAAGTTTATAGCTTTAGTAAAGGTTACAAAACTCTTAGTCATGATGTTCGTAACATTTTAGATTGGGCGACTGACAAAAAATTAGATGACGACACTTTAGATAATCTTATTGCTTTAGTAGGTCAAAACTTTGTACCTAAGTTAAGGGGACTTGACGCAGTTGCCGGTAAAAAAGGTATGGACAAGCAGTTAGCTAGAGATACTTTTACTTACAAAGAGTGGGATGAAGCACCTAAGTTACAAGTCATTGACGCAGGTCTTACTAACGCACCAGTTTGGGCTAAAAATTTATCAGAGGGGGAAAGACGACCAAAGTAATATCATCTAGTATTATTATTACATGGATGATTATAACTTTTTAGATTATATAGAAGAGGGTTGCCCTAGTTGTGGTGCAAATGCAGGAAGTGATTGCTATGAAGAATGTCAAGGCATTCCCGTACCAACAAATATGTACACTTTTGTAGATGAACAATTAGCTTATGCAACTCATAAGATTGGAAGAAGAATTATGAACTCTTTTGAACAAAAGATTTTTACAGAAAAATTAGAAGATGTTTTAAGTAATTGGGGAGATTTTACCAATCTTGCTAGTGCTTTAGTTAATTCCGGTGTACTAAAAGACACAGAGGAGTTTTTAGAGTACATTAAAAAACCTAATAAGTATGTTAGACACTATCTTATTTGGTCAGAACTAGGTAAACCTGTTAATGAAGATAGGGAGACTTGGACTATGTTTATGGAAGCGATAAGGAATACTGATGGTGAACAAACCTAAAATACAAGGAACTGCATTTGAGACTTTAACGGTCAATAAATTAAATGACTATGGTTTTAAAGCTAAAAGACTTGCAGAGGGTGGCTCTAACGATAAAGGAGACATAGAATGCGAGAATCCTTTTGTTGACATACTTCCTTATCCTAAAATAATATTTGAAGCAAAGCACAGAGCAAATCTAAATGTTCATCAGACACTTGCTAAGTCTAAAGAAAAAGCAGGTGGAGATGTAGTTCTTGCTTGGAAGAAAACTAAGCGTAAGGGTAATTCTAAGGTAAGAGTTGCAGACGGAGAAAGAGTCGTGTATATTGTAGATGAGGAACTTATGTTTAGATTACTAGAAGACTATAAAGGTACTTTTAAAACAAACCAAGAGGAGACTTTTTAATGTCAAAAGAGGAAGAAGTTAGAAAGAGTAATTCTTTTAATAGAAATAATGGTAGGTCTAAACAAGAACTAGCTAGAAAACTTTTAAAAGTTCCGGATAACAAAGGTGGTAGAATACCTGCTGATGAAGAAGATTGGAACTCTCATGTTTTATTTGAAGTTAAGTCGGGAAAACAAGTTGACCCCATAGCTACAAGATTTTATAATGCAGAGAGTCAAAACCAAGAGTTCAGAGATTCTTGGAATGTAAGAAAACCTTTTAGTATGATTGCTATGCCCAATGGTACTGGAGACGGATTGTTTATTTGTAGACTATCAGAACTTGAAGAAGTTGTTAAGGGTCTAAGAATGAACTGGTTGCAGAAGACTGCTGACCAAAATATGGAAGAACAGAGAAAAGGAGAAAAGGATAATGGCTTGGATTAAATCAGACCAAAGTTTAGCGAATCATCCTAAACTTATTTTATTAGCTAAAGAGTTAGGCGTATCAAAAGTTAAAGCATTAGGACACCTACATTTGCTATGGTATTGGACACTAGAATATGCAGAAGACGGAGAAATTAAGTACTTAGACTTAATCCCGGACGCTTGTGAGTGGGAAGAAGACCCTAAATCTTTTATAAACGCTTTAGTTAAGTTTGAATTTATTGATAAAATCGGCTCTAATCGTTACATAATTCATGATTGGTTAGACTATTCCGGTGCATATTATGAGAAAAAACTCTATAATCGCATAAAAAAGCAAGAATCTAGGGATAAAATAGCAAATAAACAAGAAGAATTGGCTAAAATTGACTCAATTGACAAAAGTTTGACATTTGTTGACGGTCAAGACCTAGAGAAGAGTAGAATAGAGAAGAGTAGAGTAGAAGAGAATAGAGTAGAAGAGAATAATATTGGTCTTGCTACGCAAGACAAACCTATTGTCAGTAACAGTAAAAAGGATTTAGTTTTTGAAACTCTTGCAGAAGTATGTGGATATGACTGGAAAGGTGTTATGACTAAAGACGAGAGAGGTCGTTTAAATAAAGCAGTAAAGCAATTAAAAGATGTGAATGCTTCTCCCGAAGACATAGAGCTTAGAGCAAAGAATTTTGTACTAGCTTACGGATTTCATCCTCAACCTCAATCTATAACTACGATGTGGACTAAGCTCAAAACAAACCAACCTAAGTTAAGTAAGAAAGAACTAGAACAGTTACAAAAAAATGCTACACAACAGGGTGCTTGGGTAGAATTGGAAAACAAATATGGACAGTAGAATTAAATTTGTAGATTTTCTTGACGCAGTTAAAGGCATACAAGATATTATTAAAAATGAAAACACAGAAAGAGTAGAGAGAAACATAGAACATATAGAATGGGATTTGATACAAGAATTAAAAATCACGGCTACAAATTTGACTCTCATTACTGATTCTACTATCATAGAGTTTGACACTAAATTGAATATTACAGGGACTATAAGGAGAAACAAAAAAAATGGAAAGTGAAATTTCTTTAAAACAACTACCCGATTCACTTAAACCTATTAAACCTCTTGATTGGAAAAACGCATGTGATTGGATTAATGCAAGGTGGGGAAAGACATCTTGGAGTGATGATACAGTTTTATATGAGGACGCTAGGTTTTGGTGTCAAGAAGAACTACAGGGTGGATTACAATATCTTTTACAAAAGGGTGGTGGGTTTCCACCAACTTTTTCAGAATTAACAAAGTCAGTTATGGAATGGAGAGGAACACACCTCGCTAATAGATTAGCTGAATTTGATAAAAAATTACCTGCCCCAAGAGGAAGTTTAAGAGATTACTTAAACTCAATTGGTGCAGAAAGTTTTGCTCACGCTTGTTACTTAAATGTGCAAGAGCGAGTAAAATACAATAAGTTAGGCATACATGAGGACGAATCTTTGTACAATAATTGGACAGATAGTTGGGACAAAGCTAAGGAAACATATATGCCTAATTTACAATCAAAAGAATCACCTTTTGATATATCCGAAGAAAAGTTTTCTTCGTGATGAATAGAAGCTCCGTAGGAGGGTAAAGTATGAGTATAAATTATGTACAGTTAACCGGTAACATGTTACAACCGGAACTAAGGCAAACACAAACAGGAAAGACAGTCATGTCTGCAAGTATGGTCATCAAAGGTTATGGCGAATCAGCAGAAGACATGTGGGTCGATATTCAAGCATGGGAAAACCTAGCTAAGAATATAAGCGACTCATTTCCTACTGATAGGAAAACATTGCGAGTCATGGTAGAGGGAACTCTTAAAAAGGACACTTGGGAAGACAAGAGTTCGGGACAAGCTAGGTCAAAGTTTTATGTTAATGCTAATAACATAAGTGTTTGTTTAGACTACCAAAATGTAGGAAGCGTTAATTATGCCGGAGACGGTAACAATGCCTCTACAGGTGGTAACTATCAAGCACCTGCACAACATACTTCACAAACAAATCCGGTCGCAAGACCTATAAGTGAAGTAGCAGAGGGTGAAGCTCCCTTTTAATTAAAGGTCGGGGGTGCATGGAGTAGCATTGAGGGTTTTTTCTAATTTCACTCAATGAACGAGAGTTCGATTCTCTCCACCTCCACTAGGGTTAACAAAATTTTTGTATGGTGTACAAAAAATACTAAATGTAGTGATTAAGTATAAGAGTTAACCCTTAGATTTGCTAAGTAGTGAGAAAGTCTCACAATATTATTTAAGTAATGATGTCTTAGTAATACTTAGCATTAGTGATAGGAGAGTATTCAATAGGTTATTGTTACTTATTAATGGATTCCGACTAGGTGAAGTATTTAATACCCACCTAGTTCTATCATTCAACAACAACAGGAGTAGATATGATTGAAACTTTTAAAACAATAAGAGTTTGGGAAAAAAAAGATTTATTAGAAATACCTAAGTCTTTTAACAAAAGTATTGCAGAAATTTTAAATGAGTTTAAAGATGAAAAGGAAGAAGAAGATTTTAGACTTTATTATAGCAGACTTGTAGTAGGTTTTAGAACTCATTCAAAAATACCCGAGCGTAAATGCTTTATCCAATTTAACACCGATTTTACAGACCTATTTATGAAATATTATAATAAGCATGATTTAACACCTGCTCCCAACAGAATTACAGTTATTTCACCCGATGTCATAGTTCAAGAAAGAGAGAGAAGAGAAATTATTTCTAAAGATTTTCAGATTGAATATCCACAATATAAGATTGCTGATGTAATGAATTATCTACAAGGAAAAAGTAAACCTCGACTAGACTTCCTAAAAGACTTGACAGAATATATACAGATAGAAGACAGAGATGTTTTAAATTTACCTCCTAATAAAGGAATTAGATGGGACTTAGATAAATGGATAAATACATCTAAGATACCTAAAAAACAAAGTTGGGAGCAACAATATGACTAAATATTCAGATAACTCTTTTGAAGAGAGAAACTTTGAGAATAAACAAGACCAAGCAGATTTTCGTATGCAACAGATGTTACAGGAAAAAGGGTTTGTTCGTGGAGTGACAGAATCACAATTAGAAAAATATCCACACATAACAGGAAGCTATCAAAAGATAGGAACTGACCCCAAAGACGGCTTTGTACCACGCTTCTATGATGTTCGTAAGGTCTTATTGATACCGGATTATGTTATCTACCCTAGAGAGGGCGTAAAAGTATTCCTTAGTGAGGTTAAAGGGACTAATAAACTTAAAGAAGATGACTTTAATAGCTTAGTTGAGCTAAACATAAAAGCAGAAGAATTTAACAATACAGGTTACAGTAATGGCGTAAATATGGAAGTAGGTCTATGGTACTTTGCTAATCCGAGTAAAAATAAAATTGGTAAGTATTACTCGTATCCTACTATTGAAAAGCAATGGATGTCAAATGATAATTGGAAAGTTTATGAGGGTGAGAAAGACATGAATGGTAATCCTAAACGATATAAGGAGATGAATTGGAAGCTATAAGAAAAGCTATGACAAGAAAAGTGTATCGGTTATTAGATTACATTGCCTTTATAATAAATACATGGGAATTAAAAGGTGACTTTGTAAGTTACTTATGGAGGAAGATAAATAATGATATTTAATGCGTATGAAGAATGGACTAATGACAAGATTAATGATGTAAGACCACATAAAGTTAACTTAAATCATTACTCGTTGCTAGTTAATAACATTGGCGAACTGGAAATAAAAATGTTTCAAACAGAGAATCATTGTGGTAAATCTTGTGATAAAGACTGTCAAAGATTCCATTTTGCACCAACACACTATCTTTGTTTAGACGGATATCCTTTAGCAAAACTTGTAGGGGTTGATGAATTAAATCACATAATTTCAGAAGTTGAAGCTGATGAAAATGAAATAGAAAGAAGAAAAGCTTGGCTAGAGTTAACGGATTACGATTATAGAAATCAATACACAACTACATTACCTGTAAAAATGGAGGAAATGCTAGATAGGTTCGACATTGATAATGCCGTAGAAAGAGGAGTAGAATCTTTAAGCAACAAAGAAACTTTAGAAGTTGACGGAATGGAAATTGAAATAATATTTTCTGAGGAAGAAGAATAAAAATGTCACACTAGGTGTGTATAGTTGGTTAAACATATATAAAAGATAAGGCAGTAATTATAGTTAAGGAAAGTCCTTATCTGATTAAAAAAGGAGAGTTACAATGAGTAATTCTAAAGAGTTGTCTTTTGACAACGACTTAATAATAGGAGAAGTGAGTAAACTTTTATTCACTCTCTCGTTTGCGTGGATTGAGAAATTAATTCCAAAGCTACCTACTAACACCGAATACAAGTTATTCTTTACCGAAGCAGGTGGAGAAGAAGACAAGAATGGTGTTGACGCACACATAAATAGCAGTCTAGGAACAATAACCCCTATTCAATTCAAAATGGATATGAGGTCGTTTGATACAGGAAACTTTTTCCTTGAACAGGAAATGGTTTACAAGACAGGTGTTCAAGCCGGTTGTATGTCTAAAGAAAAGATACAACAATCGTTAGCAGAATACTATGTCTTTATTCTTCCTGCCGTTGGTATCTATACATTTAGTAAAGAAGACTTAATTAAATGGTTAGATAAATATGGTAAGAGCAGAAAACTTCTGAATACAGGAACAACTGTTCGTAATGGAGAATCGTTCAATGCTAGGGGTATTGCAACACCTAGACATCAGTTTGAACAAGAAATGGTTGCTATAACCGGAAAACAGTCTAGTTTTATACCATTTTCTTGGATAACAACTGCTTTATGGATAGAAGATAATGAGATGAAGAAAGATAGTCAAGAAGACATTGGATATACTTATGCACTATCAAGATACATCATC
>Ga0222719_10001543_pt1 | contig 22116 bp, 18 predicted proteins | sample C33_34DmetaG_FD_165039 | JGI IMG/M metagenome (GOLD analysis project Ga0222719, IMG submission 165039) | Estuarine water microbial communities from San Francisco Bay, California, United States - C33_34D | ecosystem: Environmental > Aquatic > Marine > Unclassified | place: USA: California...
AATCTTACAGTGCTAATGAAAAGTTTATTGAAACTGAAACATTTACAGGTACCGGTAGAATAACTACATTTGATTTAAAATATCCTAGCACACTAGATAAGAGCTCAATAACAGTTCTAGTCGATAGCGAACAAAAGTTTGCTAGTGATTATACAATTACTTTGTATACAAAACTTATAAATGGTATCACAGTACTAAAAGGTAGATTAACTCTACTAACTGCAGCACCGGCAGACTCAGTAATCACAATTAAGTATGAAAAGAATGATGAAATTCTTGACAGTCTAAATAGAATTGACAAATACTATAAGCCAACTGACGGAATGCTTGGTGTTGATAAAGAAGTTCCAGATAATGGTGGCGCAATAACCACTGACTATTCTCAATTAGTAACAGGTATTGATTACGGTGGCGTTATTGTACAAGGCGCAACATTTGATGTTGGCGCAGGCTGGGACGCTTTGCCTTGGTTTACTGAAGGTTGGGACACAGCAGAAAGTAATACAAAAGATTTTTATATTGCGGCTGATGATAGCACACACGAGTTTGTGTTACCAGAAGTTCCAGAATCAGGCAAAGTTTATAATATCTATATCAGAAGAAAAGGCGACTCTAATTCTACTAGATTAGATGATCCAAATTTTGGAACACCGCAACAAACGAATGATAATGCTATTATGCCAACATTTATTGGAGATGGTAGCACAAATGTTATTACAATTCCAATACCAGACGAAGGAATTTATGTTAATGACGGTGATGTATTAATCTTCCGTCCAATTGACAGTGATGGCGCTATTGATATTCAAACACCTGGCTATTTAGATGCTGAAGTAAGCGGCGGCACATTGCTTGGCGCAACGCCTTATTCGACAGCGACTGGAATAACACCAGAAGAAATTGTTATCGACGGTGAGAAGTTTATTAGTCCTGATCAAGTACCTGCTCCAGAAGAAAACATTCCAGGGCAAGTTCTTGAATCATTAAGTATTAAAGTATTCCATTCAGATAGATTTGGAGCACCTGCTGTACTTTCAAGAATTTATACAGGCGATAATACAACCGATAGATTTAGTATTGATCAACATATTTTAGAAAATTCAAGTTTATTAGTGTATGTAAACAAGCAATTACAAGTTGATCAAGTTGATTATGTTATTGACTATCAGAATAACGAAGTTAGATTTATTAATGCTCCCGGAACTAGCGAAATAATTGAAATATTCTCACTAGGTGTAGGCGGTGTTGAATTACTTGATGTTAGAGAATTTGACGGTGACGGCAACACAAGATACTTCTTAACAGGAGCACCTTTTGTTGATACCGGAAGAGTATTTGCTACAATAAATGGAGTTCAAACAAAAGTTGGATTTATTAACAGTAATGGCGTAGTTAATGAATCTAATAACACTTTAGTTGAGTTTGGTATTCCGCCTAGAGCAAATGACTTAATACAGATTGTAGTGTTGTCACAAGAAAGCGGGCAGTCAGAAAGTCTTGTGAGAATTAATCAAGAAAGAATATCACTAACACCTGGAACTTATGAGTATCCTATATCATTCTTTGATCAGTTAGGTAGCAGTGATACTTCAAATGTTATTGTTGAATATAACGGGCTGTTGCTAAGATCTGTAGATAGTACATATAAAGTATATGACGGAAATACGATTATAAAAATTAACAGCGATCCTGTGCTATTATCAGGTACAATCATTCCTACACAGATTAAAGTTTTTGTTAATAAAGAACCACTTAATAATGCGTTAGACTATGTATTTGATGGAGCAAATAATGAAGTTGAAATTATCAAAGATATTAATATAGGTGATGAAGTTTTAATTGAAAATTATTACAATAGTAATTACGAAATTACAGACGGTAAAGTTAAATTTTCACCGATTTATCCAATTAATACTAATGACTATATTGATGTAATTTGGTTTACAAAATATACTGAAGTTGACATTATAAAAGATGTATATCAAGGAAATCAAAACAGTTATAAACTACAAAGAAGTGTTAGAGATATTTCAAATGTGTGGACCTATCTAAATGGTGTTAGATTAACACCGGGTACAGATTTTTATGTAGGCGGTGCTAATAATGCTGTTTTCTTAAAAACCAGCACAGTTAAATCAGACATTATTGAAACAATTACATACAGTAATAAGATTTATAATACTCCTTTGAGTTATGAGATTTATAGAGATGTATTAAATCAAAACAGGTATAGCAGATATCAGTTGATTAATACTGTACTAGAAGAAGATTTAAACTATTATGATACTGTTATTAAGGTTAATGACGCTTCTAAACTTCCAACACCGGCAATTGGACAACCAGGTATTGTAACAATTAACGGTGAGAAAATACAGTACCTAACTAAAAATGGCAACGAGTTACAAAATTTAAGACGTGGAGTGTATGGTACAAGTATTAGAACAATACACGAAGCAGGCAATGATGTTATTGATACTGGATTTACTGAAGAAGTTCCTTACAAAGATGAACAAGAAAAGATAGATTTTGTGTCAGACGGTTCTAGTTTATTAGTAGGACCATTAGAGTTTGTTCCTGTAAAAGGAGGAGATTTTAATTTCACAAACAGCGACATTCCAGACGGGTACGGAAGGTGTGACAACATTGAAGTATTTGTTGGAGGACGTAGATTACGTAAAGATTCGTTTAAATTATACAATGAAACACTAGCGGCTTACAGTCCAGACGGTGATGTCCAGTACGACGCTGAATTTAGCGTAGATGGAATAAATGAGTATGTAAGGTTAACTGATCCTGTATCACCAGGAACACGTATTACGATTATTAGGAGAACAGGTAGAACTTGGTATGATAGAGGAAATACTACTGTTTCAGACGGTGTTTCACTTAGTGAAGCAACAACAGCAGTAGCAAGATTCTTACAAAATAGTAGCACAGAACTACCCGAATAAATACAATGAGAGATAACAAACTCAAAGAGACGGATATGGCAGAAAACACACAAAATCAAACAGATAATAAAAAGCCCGACGAGACAGGCGGGTTTCATATTGAAGGGCATATTAAGATATTTGACCCTCAAACTAAAGAAGTTTACGTTGATAAGCGTAATGCTATACACTATGAGAACATTAGTGTTGCTATGGCACAGAGTTTATCAAATCAAGGAGTTGGATGGATTTCCGAAATGTCATTTGGCAATGGCGGAACAGTAGTAGATCCTACAGGGCTTATTACATATCTTACTCCAAACACAAACGGAACGGATTCAAGTTTGTATAATCAAACATATACTAAGGTTGTTGATCAAAACTCTGCCACAAATACAGACAACACTAGAAACAAAATGGAAGTCCGTCATGTAACAGGAGCAACATACAGTGATATTGTTGTTTCGTGTTTGTTAGATTATGGTGAGCCAGAAGGACAAGAAGCATTTGACAATTCGGTTGATATGGATGGCGAATATGTTTTTGACGAACTTGGACTAAAGGCGTCTACAGGAAAGTTATTAACACACGTTGTTTTCCACCCTGTACAAAAATCACTAAACAGATTAATCCAAATTGATTACACAGTTAGAGTACAGAGTCTAACTGGATTTACTGAGGTATAACAATGTCGTACAAAGTTTATTTTACAGATGATACACTACATCCAGAGCCGTTAGAGATATTTGATAATACCTCAAACGTTGACACTAGTGTTACTATTCCAGGTCGTAATCAAACTGGTTACGGAAAAATTATTGCTGAAAACTTTTTACACTTACTAGAAAACTTTGCTAGTGATGTAGCACCTAGCGACTCACAAGCAGTTACTGGACAGTTATGGTTTAATAGTGTTGAAAATAAACTTTTTGTATTTGATGGTATTAGTTGGAAAACAACTTCTAATATTAGAACAGGTGTTGATGAACCACAAGGCGCAGCCATTGGCGACCTTTGGGTAAACACTTCAACACAGCAACTTTATTTGTGGTCAGGCGTTACTTGGGTATTAGTAGGACCACAGTTTAGTGAAGGTACTAAATCAGGACCGCTAGTTGAAAATTTATTTGATATTGACAATATCTCTAGAACAGTTATTATATTTTATTCACAAGATGTTCCAGTTACAATTATTTCAAAAGACAGCTTTATTCCTAAAGTTGTTATTCAAGGATTTAACAGTATTGAAGCTGGTATTAATATTACAGCTAGAACTGATATTTCGGAAGAGCAAGTATTTCCAAAATTAATTGGAACTGCTTCGGCGGCAGACGGCCTAGTCGTTGCTGGTGTTACAATTCCGTCAACAAGTTTTATTAGAACTGATGTTATTGGTACAATACAGAAACAACTTAATGTAAGAGATGATGCCGGCCTATTTATTGGTACTAACGGTAACATGAACGTACGAGTACAAAATGCTAACGCAGTGGTTTATAATAGTACACCTGGTGCTAGTATTGATCTACAATCAAGTAGAACAGGATCGTTTGGTGTTCCATCTACAGTATTAAGAGTTATTGAAACAAAAGTAGGTATTAATAATCTTAATCCAAGTGAAACATTAGACATTGTTGGTACTGTGAAAGCAACTGGTGATTTAATTGTAACATCAGAAACTCAAAGTACAAATTTACAAAACGGTAGTATTAGAACCGAAGGTGGACTAAGTGTAAGTAAAAATGTAAACATTGGCGGCGACTTAAAAATGTCAGCAGGCTCGCTGATTACTAAGTCAATTAGACCGTTAACAAGTTCTGAAACTATTGGTGAAGCAAATAACAAGTATAGTACTATCTATGCTAACAAGATTATTGCTAATACAGTTGAAGGTACGCTAAGTGGTGACATTGATGGTAACTCCAACTCAGCAACATCGTTAAAATCAGCAACCAATTTTAAATTAGAAGGCGATGTGTCTTCTAACGTTATATCATTTAATGGTACAGGCAACCTTAATAAAACTTTCCAAACTGAACTAACATCGGACATTATTTCAAATAAACCAAGTGCGGGTAGTGTTAGTTTAAATGACGAAATTATTTTTTACAGTAGAACAGCAGGCTTAAGAAAAGCAACTAGAGAAGTTTTCTTAGGTGATGCTAGTGTTCCAATTGGTACCGTAGTTCCGTTTGCTGGTCCAGGCACATCTGTGCCCGATGGATATCTTCTATGTGATGGAACAGAATACGAACAGTATAGATATAGAGAACTTTATGATGTAATTGGCGACACTTACAACGATATTCCAGGTAAGGGAAGTTTACAATCAACAATTGATAGTACTATCCAACCATCATTTAGAGTTCCAGATATGAGAGGACGTTTTCCATTAGGTAAACAGAATATGAATAGCGGACAAAAAATTCCGCATCCTACTGGACAATATGATGCTATTCAAGATCTAGCAACAGCTAGAGTTGACCAGGCCGAAGCAAGTTTGCTTGGTGCTTATAGCGGCGATGATGCGTATGTTATTGAACAGTATAACGTTCCAGATCATGATCATGATATGAAAGGACGTACAACTACTAACACAGTTAGTGGTGCTCAGTTTTATGCGATAAATGAAACGTCAACAGCACCTAATGATTTTGCTCCTACAACACAGATTGGTGGTACAGGTATAGCAAATACAAGAAGACCGGTTGGTACAGTTACAAACGGTGGACAGAAAATGGCGTCAAGTGGTTTGGTAAGAATCGCTAATGAAAACAAACGTACACCTGGGCAAGCAGATTCACTTGTTGGAAGACCATTTGGTGTAATGAATCCATATCTTACATTAAACTATATTATTAGAAGTGGACTACCAAGGGTATAACGGAGCAAAGTATAAATGGCATATACAATTAATAGAACAGATGGAACAGCAATAGCAACAGTCGCAGACGGTCAAATAGATCAAGCATCGACAGACATAACACTGGTTGGTAAAAACTTCAGCGGTTATGGAGAGTACATCAACGAGAATCTTGTTAAAATGCTTGAACACTTTGCTGGTGATGCGCAACCAACTGCTCCACTAACTGGGCAACTTTGGTTTGATATTACAGAAGCAAGGATTAAAGTTTATTCAGGAACAGAATGGAAAGCAGTTGGAACATCGGCGTTAGCATCAGAAAGACCATTAGATATTAGCTCTGGTGATTTTTGGTTTAACATTGTAACGAGACAATTATACTTCTTTGATGGTACTGCTGATTACTTAATTGGCCCGGATTATAAAATTTCACAAGGTGTAAGTGGTATACTAGTTGAAGAAATTGAAGATTCAAACGGAACTAACAGAACAATTACTACTGTTTATGTTGGAGGCGATAGAGTAGGCTTTTACAGTAAACAAGAATTTTCACCAAGAATTGCTATTCCTAACTTTGATCAATCATCAGTTAAGATTGGTTATAATCCTATTAAGCAAACTCACAAATTTTTAGGCGTTGCTACCAACGCTGAAGCACTAGGTGGACTTAGTGCTGATGTTTTTGCTAAAAAGAATCAGTCAAATGTGTTTACAGAAGTACTAACAATTCAAAATGCCAGCGGGTTGAGATTTGGCGAGGCAACTAATGGACAACTTGGTTCAGAAGGTGGCGGCGATATATTTGTACTAAACACTACTAACAATCAAAAGATAAGCATAAGAGGCAGAAAAGCCGGTGCTAATCTTGACTTTGTTGTAGCAACACCTACTGATCCAGACGAATCAGGAAAAGACACACTTAAAATATTAAAAGACTATCCTAGTAGTTTAACAGTTATTGGCGGTGACTTACAAGTCAACGGAAACTTTGTTGTATCAGGATCTGTCTTAGAAGTTCAATCAACTAATGTACAAGTTGAAGACAAACTAATTGAATTAGCAGTTCCGAGCGCAGGATCACCAACTGATATTTTAGCAGACGGTGGCGGTATTGCTCTTAAAGGTAATACTGATCATACAATAATATGGGACAACGCTACAGATAGTTGGAACTTTTCAGAAAATATTAATATTCCAGCACTAAAAGGTTTACAAATTGCCGGAGCAAACGTATTATTTGACACCGGCGCAGGCATTGAACTAGCGGCGGCAGTGACCAGTGCTCCTGGACTAACATCATTTGGTAATCAGGTTGAAATTACTGCTGATAACATTACTCTTAATGATAACATTATTTCTAATAACGGTGTAAGTGCTCCATATTCAAATGGTGACCCAGCACATCCAGCAAATTTAAAAATTGAACCTAGAGGAAATGTAGAACTAGTAGGTGCTACACCACCTAAAATTACTGGATTAGGAACAACTAACCAAACTAATATTGTACAAACAGCTGAAGCATATGACAATTTAAGTGTTACTGAGCGTTCAGAAGCGACAACTAAAACGTATGTTACAAATTATGTAAGAACAAGAAGCATTCCGTTTAACATGAACATTACTGGTTATTATCCAAACGAAAATGACCCGATGACAGCAAGTGAAATTGCTACAGAGTTATTAAGAATGTGTCCTCCATCAGAATATGAAGCTGGAACAAAGATGCGAATTAGTACATTTAGACAAATTTTAAGTAACATTGATTCAGTATCACCAACATTAACTACTACTACACTTTATGATGTTGTAGGTAGCGAAACACCTAGTGGTCCAACAGGAACATATGGCGTTATTAGAGAAGTTGATGCCGACAGCATTGGTACTAAAGCACCTCCTAGGATTTATACAATTAGAGGTATTACTACATACGAGCTAAACGTAACAAAAAATGCTTGGGTAGTCAGCGCCGGCGGAGCTCTAGTTGAAGATCAAACTAATCCAACAGACCCATTAACAGGGCTAGTAAACTTTATAAGGCCATAATACGGTAAATATGATATAATGGAAGAAAAAACATGCCATACCAGATAAACAAATTTAACGGAGACCAATTAGTTGTACTACAAGATGGTACACTAGACTCAACTACAAGTATAGGACTTGTCGGTAAAAACTTTGCTGGCTACGGTGAAATACAAAACGAAAACTTCCTTTGGATGCTTGAAAATTTTGCTGGGGTAGGAGCACCTCCCAAAGCACTAGTAGGTCAGATTTGGTATGATCGCAATGTTAACAGTATTAAAGTATACAATGGAACCGGCTGGGACGTAGTTGGCGGCACAGCCATATCATCTACAGCACCTACTAATCCTTCCCCTGGCGATACATGGTATGATACTACAAATAAAAGATTAAGTGTATGGGACGGAAGTCAGTTTTCTTTTGTAGGTCCAGAAGACGTTCAAGGATTTAACGGAACAACTAGAACTTTAAGTCAAGCAATTACAGATGATCAAGGTACAGATCATCCGGTAATGAAATTAACAGTTAATGGTACTACTATTGCTATTGTAACAGATAGTCCGTTCACCGTTAACAATATTCCAGGATTTACAAGTTTAGATGCTGGCATTAATTTAAATGCTTCAACTTATTTTAGAGGCGATATTCATGGTAATGCTGATACAGCAAGTGCTTTAAATATACCAAGAAACATTAATGGCGTAGCATTTGACGGCTCGACTAACATTACAATTAAATCAAGTACTACTAATTCGATAGTTGCTGGAAATTATATAACAGGTAATAACTTTGATGGTACAAATCAAACTACCTGGTCTGTAGACGCTACAGCAAATGATGTAAGTGACAAAGTAGTTGCTAGAGATGCCGCAGGTAACTTTAGTGCTAACACTATTACTGCTGACTTATCAGGAAACACTACAGGAACACACAACGGACCGGTAGTAGGAAATGTAACAGGTAATGTTATAGGTACACACACTGGTCCAGTAGTAGGTAATGTTACTGGTAACGTTTCAGGAAATGTTACAGGGTTTGTAACAGGTAATGTTACAGGTACACTTGTAGGTAGTATACAAAATACTGACAACAGCGTTGCGTATGATGAAGTAACAAGAGTGTTTACTGGTTCACTAACAGGCAACGCATCTTCAGCAAATAAACTAACATCACCAACAACTATTAATAATGTTCCGTTTGACGGCAGTGGTCCTATTACAGTTGCTGATATAACAAAGTTGCCTTTAAGTGGAGGCATCCTTACAGGAACATTAGTATTACACCAAGATCCTACACAAAATTTACAAGCTGCAACAAAGCAGTATGTTGATGCTAGAGATACAGCAAACGCACAAAGCATTATTGCTCAAATACCGGCACAATATACAATTACTTACGGTAATACACAGTATAGTACAACTGGTTATACAAACCAAGTAGGTAGTTTTAATAATAGTAGAAACAATTTCGATGTTTTTCCTCCAGCAGGAAAAACAATGGCCGATCTAAAAGCATTTATACCTAGTATTGCTATGGTACACTATGCTGGCGGAGTTGATGGTAATGACAGTATCAGATGCGTTTGGTCTAGTTTAAGTGATAGGATTAGAGTATGGGTACAAAACACAGAACAGCGAAGCACACCAGCCGCAAACTGGTTAGCAATTTGGAGTTAATATGTATTACGTTTGTATAGAAGATAACACAGTAGCAAGTATTTTAAACTACAGGCCTAATGTTCCTGCTAGTATTGAAGTTATTGAAATAACTGATGTTAATATGGCTGATATTGAAAATGATACACATTACTTTAATGTTGACACTAAATCTGTAACACCACATTCAAATTCTGTAATAACACAAAAAAATATTGATGAACAAAATACTGAACACCAAGAATTTTTAAGAAGTACTGATTGGAAAGTACTTCGTCACACAAGAGAAAAAGCACTAGGTATTAATACCAGTCTAACTGAAGATGAATATCTAGCACTAGAACAAGAAAGAGAAAATGCCGCTAAGGCAATTAAGTAACGGAGCGAAGGATGCCATATAACGTAAACAGATATAACGGTGTACTACAAACAACAGTACCAGATCAAACAGTTGATAGTTCGTCGACTGATTTAAGATTTGTAGGTAAGAATTACGCTGGATATGGTGAAATCCTAAACGAAAACTTTCTTGCTTTACTAGAACACTTTAGAGGTGACACACAACCACGTAAAAGTATTCCAGGACAACTTTGGTATGACGATTTAAACAACAAAATTAAATTTAGAAGCACTGATAGCCAGTGGAGATCATTAGCTATTGCTGACGTTAGTGCTATTCCGCCAACAGGATTACAAAGTAAGGATGTTGGTAATTTTTGGTTTAATACAGACGCCGGTCAGATCAGTATATGGAACGGAACAGATTTTGAACTCATTGGTCCAGAAAGAGCAACCGGCTTTGGCGAAAGCAAATTAACATCAGTCACTGTTAGAGATGATAGTAATATTTCTCATGCTATTGTAAAGATAACATTAGATGATACAGTAATTGGTGTAATTTCAGATGACGCTTTTCCAATTGGTGTAATTGATAGCATCACAGGATTTACAAGCATTAAGAAAGGTATTAACTTAGTTAATACTGATGCTAACGGAATTACAACAGGCGATCATAGATTTTGGGGTACTGCTAGTGACTCAACAAGATTCACAGGCCTTGATATTAGCAACTTTGTACTTAGATCACCTGGCGGCTCAACATACGACGACGCCGGACTAACCATTGGAACAGACGGCGACTTAAGAATTGCTGTTGACAATGGTAATGAAGGTGTTATTGAAAATTCATTAGGTAATACACTAAGAATAAGAATTAAAACAGGTAGTGTACTTGACGATGTTGCTATCTTTTCTAATGTAGGTATTTTACCAAACGATAATAATAGATTTAATATTGGTGCGTCTACTAAAAGGTATAGAGAAATTCATGCTAGAGAAATCTACGCAGACAGTATCGAAGGCACACTAACCGGAAACGTTGTATCCGACAGCGGGTTAACATTAGTTGATAAGTTGACTAATGAACTTAATGGAACATTAATTGGTAAATTAAAAGGCGACATTGTTGATAGTGCTAACAATTATGTTTATGAAGCAAGTACTAAAACATTCACAGGTGTTAACGCAACAATTACAAACATTGATACAAACACACTTACTGTTATTAACAGAGTAATCGGTGACTTTAAAGGAGATATCTTTGCTACTGATGACAGTATTGCTTACAATGGTAATACAAAAGATTGGTATGGCTCATTTAATGGTAACGCAGATACTGCTTCAAAATTAGCAGGCACAGCACAAATAAATGGAGTTGTTTTTGATGGAAGTCAGAATGTTACTATAATTGATAGTAGTAGAGTTGCTAAAACTGGTGACACTATGGTAGGTAATTTAACTATTACTGCTACTCCATCTCTAAATGATCATGCTGCAACAGTTGGTTATGTAAACAAAGCGATTAGAAGTAGAACAATATTTTTTAGTTTAGATACAAGAGGATTAGACGAAACTGCTAGTGGTCCTGGATCGGTAGCGTACATGCTTAATACTTTAGCACCTGTAAGTAATTTTGAGGTTGGCGCTAGAGCACACGTAGCAAGTACAAGACAAAATGTAACTACAGCAGTAAGCGCACCGAGGAGTAGTTGGATTGGTAGATCGTTTGTATCTAGTGTAAGTGTTACAACAACAGTTCAAGATCCAACAAGAAACAATAATTTAATTTATGAAGTTAACCAAGCGGGGAATAGTTGGGTTTATGTCTCAGGTTAGTCTTACAGAAAATTATTGCTCTAACGCAAATGAAATAGTTAAATTAGCTGAAAAATATTCAGACAGATTTTCAATGCGTTCAGACGGTGATGCTTTTGAATTCAAAACAAAGTACGGCATAAGCAATATGAAAAGTATGTTCCATACAAGTATGCCAGAAGAATTAATAGACGCAATATGGAAAACTATTCCAGAAGATAAAACTTTTGTAGAAAGCATTACACTTAATAGATATGACCCGGGTGATTCTTTACCAAGACATAAAGATTCAATTGGAAGTTATTGGAAATTTAAATTAGTGTTTTTACAAAGTGATAAGCCTCATTTCAAATGGTATGACGAAAACGGAAAAGGACATCTAGTAGATGAAGTACCTGGTGCTGTTGTTAATATGCCAATTGATTTAGAACACGAAGTAACAGAAATAGGACAAGACGAAAAACCAAAGTACAGCTTAGTACTAGCATGGGGAGTATAATATGGCGACAGAAACTAAAAAATTAATCTTTATGAAATCTAATGGTGTTCTAGTTGCCATGATGGATAAAGATCAAGACACATCATATATCGATACTGAAAAATTTAATATTAGAACAGTTGATATGGATACCGATAACGGAGATTATTGGCATGGCGATTACGATAGCGGTAGCATTCAAAGTAAGCAAGCTAAGCCATTAGTTGTTGAATCAACTCTTAAGTTTAATACAAACGTAAAAATACTTGAAGAATATCCAATACACAAACAACTAAACATTATTATTGAAATGTTAGACGCATCTGATGTGCCTAACACAGAAGCATTTACAACAATGAAAGCATTTATCGATGCCGCAAAAGCAGACTTAGGCGAAAAGGTAACAGCATATTCTACAAACAGTAGTGCTTATACATTTGTATCAGAAGCTGATGACAAAGCACAAGCTGATGCGTTAAAGACATTTGAATAAATACGTATAGAGCGGGAAAAACATGGCATATCAAGTAGACAAATATAACGGAACATTTTTAGTAAGCGTCGCAGACGGAACTATCGATACTACAACTGATATTAAGTTAGTTGGTAGAAATTATAGCGGCTACGGCGAAGTCCAAAACGAAAACTTTTTACATCTACTTGAAAGTTTTGCTAATAGTGTTGAACCTGAAAAACCAATATCAGGCCAAGTTTGGTTTGATACTAACAATTTAAAACTTAAATTTTATGATGGTAACCGTTTTAGAACAGCTAGTGGAGCTGAAATAGGAGCTAGTCCTCCAGTAGGTTTATCACAAGGTGATCTTTGGTTTGATAGTCAAACTAACCAGCTAAGTGCTTGGAACGGTTCTAACTTTGTTTTGATTGGACCACAAAGCGCACCAGGGTTTGGTACTTCTCAAATTGTTACTGAAGTAGTAAAAGACTTGAATAACACTTCGCATGTTATATTACGTGCGGTTGTTGGCGGAATTACTACAGCAGTGTTTAGTAATGACGATGATTTCACACTTAGTAATGATAACACACTAGCAGGATTTAGTGAAACTGGGCGTCAAATCAAAAAAGGTATTACACTAAACAGTGTTAACGGAACAACTGGTATTAGTGATAGTGCTGGATTTAGATTTTTTGGTACTGCTTCTAACGCAGAAAAGTTAGGTGGGTTAGACCAAACTAGATTTGTTAGAACAGACGGAACAGAAGGGTTTACAACAGCTCAATCGTTTGCTGATGTTGGCTTTACAGTTGGTAATCCTGTTAAAGCTCTTAAAATTTATATTAACAGTGATCAAAACCCAGCACTTGAAAATCAAGTTAATGGTAAAATTACTATTTCATCAAGTAACCCAAGCCAACCGACAGATAAATTAGATTTCTTAACATTTAGTAGAGAGCAAGCATTTGCTTCAGACGCAGATAGTTTTAACACAATCTATCCTGGCTCAACTGGATTAGTTAATTTAGGTCTTGAATCACGTAAATTTAAAAATGTTTGGTCAGAAAATTTAAAAGGTGAACTTGTAGGTAATGTTCACGGTGATGTAATTGGTGATGTTACCGGTGACTTATATGCTCAGACCAGTCCATCAACTTCGATAAAAGTTTTTGATCAAGCAACGAGAGAATTTACAGCACAGAAGTTTATTGGACAGTTTTCAGGATCATTAGATGGACTTGCTAGAGAAGCAATTTCAGCAAACAAAGTAACTAACTTAGATCCTAGCACTACTCATGTTCCGGGGTTTTCTACAATTCCAATTAGATCAAGCACAGGCACAATTAGTGCTGTGTTGTTTGATGGCCAATCTACAGATACACAGAGTGTAAACGGTAAGATTCTAGATGTTAATAAAACTCCTAATACTATTGTTCTACGTAGTGGCGGAGGCGATGTTGATGCTAGATTCTTTAACGGAACAGCAACTTCGGCAAGATATGCCGACCTAGCTGAAAAATACACAACGGGTGAAAGTTATCCAATTGGAACTGTAATGATGATCGGAACAGATGAGAATGAAGCCGAAGCATGTATTGAAGCTGGGTTCCCAATTGGAGTTATATCAGCAGAGCCAGCATACTTAATGAATAGCGATATTGACGGTCAAGCGATAGGACTTAAAGGGCGTGTGCCTGTACGTGTTATTGGACCAGTAAGTAAAGGACAGGCTGTTTATGTAGCAGGCAACGGCGTAGCAAAATATTCATCAGTTCTATTACACTATCAAATGGTAGGAATAGCACTTGAAACAGATTTAAATGAAAACGAAAAATTAGTTGAGTGCGTACTTAAGGTATAAATATACGCATATAACGAGGAAATTAGATGGCCGCACAATTTGATCCAATACTTTATTCAGACTGGGATTCTATACAGACTGTAATCTACGAGCAGGTAGGACCGATCCAAGAGGTCGCCGGATCTCCTGGTGTGTATGTCGAAGGCGTAGGATATGGACTAGCACAAAGTCAATTATCTAGTAGACCATATCCATTTACAAGAAATATTGTTTTAATTAGTTCAGAATCACAAGCTACCGTTGAGTTTGATGGTCCTCATAAATTAGTTGTTGATGAAGTTATTTTCTTTACAAACTTTAGTAACTCATGGGGCGGCTTAGGTATTCAAAATAACTTTGCTAAAGTTACTTCGGTCACTAGTAGTACAAGAGTTATTGTAGATTTTAATACATTTAGTTATCCACCTTGGAACTTTGGTGAAACTGCTGAAGCACAGCAATATTTTATTAGTGCTAATCAGTTTGCTAATCTTAGAGCAGATCTAGCATTAGCAGTACAGCATATTACCGGAGCAGTTCCAGCATTAGGTAATAACTTTCCAGGAGGAGAGTCTTCAGTATTACCTGTTCCTCTAAAAGGTGACATCATTTATCATAGTGTATATGATCCTTATTATGTTGTAGCAACAGCATGTGACACATACAGATATGTTAACAACGAAAACACTACACTACAAGCAACTATGCCGTCTTCGGCAACAGCTACAGGCGTATGGGATGGTTTAACACAGTACGAAATAAAAATTACATGGCCTAATACTGATGGTTTTGATTTTGTACAGTTCTTTAATACTGGCGGATTGATTAAGATTGATATGGGTAACGTCTCAGCATCAAATCCAGCATCAGATCCACCAAATACTGCCGCGCTGAACGACTCGTGGGAAGCATTATTGAATGGTTCTTTTCCTGTGTTTATGGGAGCAAAAGGAAAAACTCAAATGGGGCTTGGATCAGATCCAAGATCAATTGCTACAACAGGAGCATATGACCTAACTGGCTCGCCAGTAGAAGTATTTTACAAATCTAATAGTGGCAACCCTTATAGTACAGCATACGATGATCACTATGTACGAGTTGAAGCATTTCAGCAAGTTTTCCAGCGTGACATGAATATTATTGTTACACTAAACGATTCATCAAGCGGCAACACTTATGCGTCAAGTGTATCAATTGATAGAAAACTTATTGTATCATTTGTTTACTCGATAGGGGCAGTTCCACTATCTGAAAACCCAAACCAGTATGTAATCCAAAGAGTTATTGGCTGGACCTAAGCCACATATCATAATAGTAGCATATTTTTAGCATAATTAATAGTATATGCTAAAGGACTATTTTTATGGATAAAGATTCTGTACAACAAATAATAGATGTTTCTGATAAGTTAACCGTTCTAAACACTCAAAAACTTAGAGCAAAAGAAAAGTTTGAATCAAATACCATTGTTGGGTTTAATGGCGGCCTGTTCAAAGTTAATGAGTCGTTACTGGTTTATGTGTCGTATCTTTTACAAAACGGAAAGCAAGCCGACACAGTAGTTTTAGATCATAACCAAAATCCAATTTTATTAAAAAGTGTTAGAGATTTTAATAACACGATCCAAGACGCTTATTATTCTGCTCTTGACATATATCATAACGACATTAAAGAACTTGACAGATTAAAAAATAGTGTAACAAGATATTTTGATCTGGAGTCATAATGTCTAAGGGTATTTTAATATTTGCTCATAATAATGGTGAGATTGATTATCTAAGGTTAGCATCAATTTGTGCTAAACGAATTAAGAAGTATTTAGACAAGCCAGTTGCTTTGGTAACAAACCAACATGTTAAAGCAACTGAATTTGATTACATAATTGAAACTGAAATTGATACTTCTAACACTAGAACGCTGAATAATAAAATTCAACCGTTTTTTAATACTTCAAGACTAAACGCATTTAGACTTTCTCCATTTAACGAAACTATTGTAATAGATGTTGATTACATTGTTAGCAGTAATCTGTTGAATCAATTTTTTGAATCTAAAGAAAGTTTTCTAATGGCAAGCGGTGTAAAGAATTTACACGATTCTGAGATGGAATACGAAATGCTTGGATTAAAAATGAAATGGGCAACAACTTTATATTTCAAAAAAGACAAAGTTGCTGAAACTATTTTTAAACAAGCAAAGTTAGTAGAAGAAAATTACTTTTATTATAAAGATCTTTACAGGTTTAACGTTAGTAGTTTTAGAAATGATTATGCTTTCACAATAGCAGAACACATTGTAAAGGGGTTAGCAAAATCGGAATCTATGCCAGAAATTAATTTTCTTACATTGGCACAGGATGAAATATTATCAGTATCGGGTAATAAGTTCTTATGTTTGGTTAATAATAAGCCTTGTCTGTTTAATGGTGTTGATTTACATTTTTTTAACAAACAAACTATTTTAGATTTTGAAGAGGCATTATCGTGAGAGACTTCGGATATCTACTGATAGTAAACAATGATAAAGATGGCAAATATATGGCTATGGCCCATTTATTGGCTTCTAGTATAAAAAGAACACAGCCAACAGGATACGATAAAGTTTGTTTAATTATTGATGATAATGCTTACGCTAAGAACAAAGACATAATGTTTGATAAGATTATTATTAAGAAAGATAACTTTGTTGGCTGGGATCAAAGAAACTTTATGATAGATTATTCACCTTACACACATACAGTTTGTTTAGATGTTGATATGTTCTTTACAAGAGATATTAGCCATTGGATTGATTATTTTGTTAATAAATCTAAAGGACTAGTAGTTACTAGCAATGTATTAAAGTTTAATAATGAACCTATTACAAATTTAAAATGCCGTCCTGGGTATAAAGAAAATAACTTGCCAGTCTTGTACAGTGGCTTTACATATTTTAATAAAAGTTCGGCTATAGCACAAAACTTTTTTAAAGTAGTTAAGGCAATAACAAAACAAAAAGATATTTTTAAACGTTTATATATGAGTAAAAAATATCCTCCGGAAATTGGAACAGATGAAGCATTCAGTATTGCCGCTAAAATTCTAGGTGTAGAAAAAGATATATCAGGAAACACAAGTTTTCCAAAGTTTGTTCATTTGAAATCTGAACTTCAAGATGTTAACATAGATTCTATTGGTGTTGATTTAGGATATTATATTGACAAGAATATCAATATTACCATAGGCACTTTTACTCAAAACGAAATTATTCATTACAGTGAAAAGGATCTACCTATGTATGATTTAGCTGTTAAGTTTAAATCTTTAATGTTAGAAGGAATAAAGAATGTATAAAATACTTTATGACAACGTAGGAAACATTGTAGAATTTACAAAAGTAATGAGTCATGAAATAAAAGGTCTTAACTCTGCTGTGGTTCCGGAACAGTTTACTCCTATGTTAGTTTCAGTTGATAGTGGCAATAGACCGTTAGATGAGTTTAAAGTAGATATTAATAGTAAAGATACTGTAATAATTGATACACGTAAGCCTGTAGTTTATCTAGATAAACAAATAAACAAAATAGTACAAATTTTTCCAAAGCAAACTGATAAAATTGATTTAGATATTGTAATACAAACAATTGATAGCAGACCTCATATTGTAGTAACATCTAAACATGAAGTGGATCGAAAATTTTCAATTTATCTAACAAAAAAAGAAAATGTGAATTACCTATATCAATGTTTTAATTGTGAAACAAATTCAACAAATGTATTTGAAGTAGATCAAATAGATTATAGAAAATTATTTAATAACGAATTTTCTTTATATTACAGAAAGATATTTAATAAATCAGGATACAGCATACAATGAAAATACAAGACTTAGATATTATTTTTATAAGTTATGACGAGCCCAATGCTGAAGAAAACTGGGCAAACTTAAAAAATATTGTTCCTTGGGCAAAGCGTGTTCACGGAGTAAAAGGTAGCGACAATGCTCACAAAGAAGCTGCAAAATTAAGCGATACTGATTGGTTTGTTGGAGTTGACGGCGATAATATAATTGATCCAGAGTTTTTAAAAATTACAATAAAAGACATTCCTAGAGTAAATTGTTATAGCTGGTGCGGAAAGAATAATATTAACAATCTTGTGTATGGAAATGGTGGATTAAAAATTTGGAAAAAAGATTTTGTTCTTAATATGAAAACGCATGAAGCCGCTGATACTGATGTAGCACAAGTAGATTTCTGTTGGGAAGACGGCTATCAAAATTTTCCACAATCTTTTAGTACAACAGTTATTAACAAAACACCACACCAGGCGTGGCGAGCAGGGTTTAGGGAAGGTGTTAAGATGCTAACAGTTAAAGGAATCTTACCACCAGTAGATACTCTTAAACAAACAACCCACTGGCAAAACTTACATAGACTTAGAGTATGGAGTTCTATTGGTAGTCACGTTGAAAATGGCAATTATGCTATACTTGGAGCAAGGATGGGAACATTAATGAGTTACAGTGATTGGAATTACATTAATGTGCGTGATTTTACAGAATTGGATAATATTTTTGATCGAGAAGTTAAAAGTTTATCAGAGTACGATGTTTTAGAAAAGATAACAAGTTTAGGAAAGAGAATTAAACAAGAAGTTGGATTACATTGGGCGTACTTTGATGTTGATCAAAGTTTACACATGATCGAATTATATCATGAAGCAATTCAATTAGGAAATACGTATTATAACAAGGAACAAATATGGACAAGTGGTTCTTAATATACGACGATCCATTAGCTGATAGAAACTTTAAAAAAGCAAAACAAAAGTTAGATACTCTCAGCGAAATAGTAACAGGAACCGGCATACATGACAGCCATCGTGCTTGTGCGTTGAAAAGCCTTACAGACAGATTCCTAGTACTTGATGCCGATTGTGAAATTTTAGATGACTTTAATTACACTACCTTTTTAGAACATCTAACAAGCGAAAAAAAAGTTTTTGTTTACAGAGCAATTAATCCTGTAAACAACTTAGTATACGGCCACGGTGGAATTAAAGTATTTGATCGCAGACTGTTTAACAACAATAATGCTGTTGACATGACTACAGCGTTTGATATTGTACCGGTAGATTACATTACTAATATTCATAAGTTTAACTCTACAGCTTACCATACATGGCGTACAGCCTTTAGAGAATGTGTTAAACTAGCAAGTGGTACAGTAAAATTAAGAAATAAAAAAGATGACGAATATAGACTAACAACTTGGTGCGAAGTTTTTAACGATGTAGACTTTGCTGAATTTGCTAAACAAGGAGCATTAGCAGGACGAGAATACGGCTATAAAAACGAAGAACTTAGTAATATAAACAACTTTAAGTGGCTTAAATCAAAATTTAAGGATATAGTAAAATAATGTTTTGGAAACCAGATCCGAATAAAAAGTATAAAAAGATCGCATCTCAAATTGGCAAGGGGTTTTGTACAGCGAAGTGGAATCATGTAAGTATACATCTCCACACAGGTGATAACCATAGTTGTTACCATCCCGGTATGCACAAAGTTAGTTTAGAAGAACTAAAAGAAAATCCTAGTGCTTTACATAATAGCAAGTTTAAAAAAGAACAAAGAAAATTAATGCTTGAAGATGAGCGACCAAATGAATGTAGTTATTGCTGGGCATTAGAAGATGTCGGCGAACTTAGTGATAGACATTTTCGAAGTGCTGAATTTGAACAAATAGAAAAAGGAACTATAGATAAAATAAAATCTATGCCTTGGGATGCTGATGTTATGCCTAAGTATTTAGAAGTAAACTTTGGTAATGAATGTCAGATGAAATGTAGTTATTGTACTCCTAGTATCAGCAGTGCTTGGGAGAATGAATTTAATAAATTTGGCGACTATCCTTTGGATCAAAATGTAAACCGCCGACAGTATCACGCAAACAATAAAAACCGAGAACATTGGATTTATAAAGAAAAAGAAAATCCTTACATTGAAGCATTTTGGAAATGGTTTCCTGAAGTATATAAACAACTTCATACTTTGCGTATCACAGGCGGAGAACCACTGTTAAGTAGTAATGTTTTTAAAGTTATGGAATACATGGAGCAGAACCCTAATCCAAACTTAGAGTTTAGCGTTAATACTAATATGTGTGTTCCTCAACGTAATCTTAATAAATTTATTGACAAGGTTACTGTGTTAACACAGCATAAAAAGATAGATCGTTTTCAATTGTTTACAAGTATTGATACTTGGGGAGAACAAGCAGAGTACATTAGAGATCCTATGAACATTGAACTTTGGGAAAAGAACGTCGATACATTTATGAATGCTGTTCCTAAAGCACAATGCGGACTTATGATCACCGTTAATTTCATGTCTGTGCACCGTTTTAAGGGTCTACTAGCAAAGATCTTAGAGTGGAAGCGTAAATATAACACCTTAACACATAACCGCTTTACAATGGATACTCCGTACTTAATAGAGCCTCCTCATCTTAGTTTACAAATATTGGATGACGAGCATTTGGATGTTATGTATGACTGTTTAGAATTTATGAAACAGAATACTAAAAATTGGAATTTTAATTATTTCAGTGACACAGATGTTACTAAATGGGAGCGTGTTATTAAATGGGCAGAAAGCAATAGATTTAAAGACTCAAAATTGATAGCACACCAATCTGATTTTATTAAATTTGTTAATGAATACGATAAGAGACGAGGAACGAATTTTTTAAAAACGTTCCCCGAATTGACAGATTTTTATAATAAATGTGCTACTCGACTAGAGAGGAAGCCATAGGAAAAATTTTAGCAATAACTTGGGCACAAGCATGTGCTATTTCCATGTGTTCTTTTTGTGTTCCATTAGCACCACGCAATTCAATATAATGAATCCAACTACGTAAAGAACCATTCATATACAATCGTGTTTTAGTACAACCTTCTGGTAGTACAGCACGAGCTTGCTCTTTAGCAATCCCGTTATCAATAGCCCACTCGTATGCTTTTTTAGCGGCATTGATAACATCACGCTGTTGGTTCTCCCATCGAGCGTGTAAATCTATATCGTCAGTTTCAATTGAATTTTGTCGATTCTTTTCGTCTTGTAGTCGTGCTTCACGAATAACAAATTGGTCACCAAACTCTTTTGGATCAGCATAACGCTGACTAAACTCTTGAAAACTAAAACTACGATGTCGCACAACTTGATGAGCAATATCCCTAGTTGTTTCAATTTCTAAGCAAGCACTTACCATTTCAAACGGTGACCAGTGTTTGTGCTTGGCAAGATAATTTAATAACTTAGTGCTTGTTTCGGAATTAATTTGATTTGCCGGATTCGATACTCGGGCGCAGTAAGCAATAAGATCCTGAACGTCTTCAACGCCTTCTGCTTTAAAATCTTCATCGGGTTTTGAATAACTGATTAGTTTAACTTGTGTCATTTATCTCTCATTATGTTTTTTGTCTGATCTTCAACTTCTGATTTGAGCTTGGCAATGTTAATATTAAAATTAACAGACTTAACATCTTTAGCCCATTCTTTCAACGCTGACATTAACTTAGCAACTACTTCGTCTTCATTAGCAAAAGGCAGTTGCTCAGTTATATCAACTTCCCATATACGACCGTCGTTGAATTTGATTTCAACTCCGTGAATATACCTAATAGGCATACTGCTCATATAGATGTGTTCGAAAACTTCCGGCCAGTGC
>Ga0222719_10001544_pt1 | contig 22114 bp, 20 predicted proteins | sample C33_34DmetaG_FD_165039 | JGI IMG/M metagenome (GOLD analysis project Ga0222719, IMG submission 165039) | Estuarine water microbial communities from San Francisco Bay, California, United States - C33_34D | ecosystem: Environmental > Aquatic > Marine > Unclassified | place: USA: California...
TGTTCAGACCAGACAACTTTGATAAGCCTAATATTAAAAAGAAAATAACTGATATTAAAAAGGCTGTTAAGCTAACTGCACCACCTAATAAATGTTATGATGATGTTCCAGATGGTAAGTCTGGTAATATGAAACTTGCTAAAGGTTGTGTATATTGTAGACATAAGTTTGAATGTCATGCAGATGCAAACGATGGTAAAGGTTTAAGAGTGTTTAAATATTCAACAGGTTATAGATACTTAACTCAAGTACCTAAACCACCTAATGTTATAGAGGTTACACAGATATGAATGGTAGGAAAGCCAAGAGACTAAGACGTAGAGCAGAGGAATTACTTATCAGTTGGATAAGAACTATGGTTCCAGAAGGAGAAGATGCTACTAAGATAACTAAGAAAAACTTAGGTGAGTTCTTACCAGAACAAACTCATATCTTTGCAAATAATAGATTCATGTTAAGTGCTTATAGTTTAAGATGGTTCTATAAAAAAGTTAAGCAGAATCCAAACATTACTTTGGAAGAGCTTAATGCCTAGAAGAGTACCACGAAAGCCAAGACCTAAAAAAGTAAACGTACCTAAAGGATACGATAGTGCTTGGGAATATGATATACATCAGACTATCTTAAAAGAATGGAATCATCATTGGGATAATATTAATTATGTTGTTAAGCATAAGTACGAGCCAGACTTTGTAAAGGTTATAGATGGTAAAACAATTTTAATAGAAGCTAAAGGTAGATTCTGGGACTATGCAGAGTATAGTAAGTACATACATATTAGAAGTGCTTTACCTAAGAATTATGAGTTAGTGTTTTTATTTCAAAAACCTTTCTCTCCAATGCCGGGTGCTAAAGTAAGAAAAGATAAAACAAAAAGAACTCATGCTGAGTGGGCTGAGACAAACGACTTCACTTGGTACAGTGAGGAAACATTACCGGAGGAATGGAGAAGTGAAATATAAATTTAAAGAAGATGAAATAATAAGAGATATAAGAACATATGTTGATAGAACATACGAACAACATTACTCTAATGGTAAGTACCAAGCTACAGATATCATACTAGATTCCGGTCATGGTGAAGGCTTTTGTATTGGAAACATTATGAAGTACGCTATGAGATATGGAAAGAAGCATGGTAATAATCCAGATGACTTACGTAAGATAATACACTATGCTATAATAGCTTTATATTTACAGGACAAAGATAATGATTGAAGACAAGATAGGACAGAAGCCTTACCTAGGCATTACAATAGATTACGATAAAGAAAAAACATTTGATAAGTTTAGTTTAGATACACTCAAAGATAGATATTTTTGGGAAGGAGAAACACATGCCCAAGAAGCATTCGCAAGAGCCTCAGTCTTCGGAGCAACCTACAAAGGTGAGACAGATTTTGAATTGGCTCAAAGACTTTATAACTACAGTTCCTCTCGTTGGTTCATGTTCAGCACTCCTATACTTAGTAACGGGGGAACAACTCGTGGGCTTCCTATCAGTTGTTTTCTTAACTATGTTCCTGATAGTAGGGGTGGTTTATCTTCTCACTATGACGAGAATATTTGGTTGGCAAGTTCGGGTGGAGGCATTGGTGGATATTGGGGAGATATTAGGAGTAATGGTATATCTACTACTCATGGCTCTCGTTCTACTGGTTCAATTCCTTTCATGCATGTAGTTGATTCTCAGATGTTAGCTTTTAACCAAGGCACTACAAGACGTGGTAGTTATGCGGCTTATATGGATATCAGTCATCCAGAGATTGAAGAGTTTATTAACATGAGAAAAGAATCAGGTGGAGATATAAACAGAAAGAATCTGAATCTTCATAACGGTGTAAACATTACAGATGCTTTCCTTGAAGCAGTACAGAAAGATGAAGATTGGAGATTGATAGACCCTAAGACTAACGAAGCAGTTAAGACTATCAACGCTAGAGATTTATGGTGGCAGATAATAAATGCTAGAGCAGAAACAGGTGAGCCTTACATGGTGAACATTGATACTTGTAATAAACATTTACCTAAAGCACAAAAGGATTTAGGTTTAAAGATAAGACAAAGTAACTTATGCTCAGAGATTACTCTACCAACAGATGAAGAGAGAACAGCAGTATGTTGTTTATCTTCTGTAAACTTAGAACACTTTGATGACTGGTCAAAAGATGACATGTTCATTGAAGATTTAATAACCATGCTTGACAATGTTTTACAGCATTACATTGACAACGCAATAGATACAGAACAATTAGGAGAATACAGTGCAAATTTCAAACGCTTTCAAAAATATGTCAAAGAGGGTAAGGAAGGCTTTACCAAGAGTGCCTACTCAGCGTATCGAGAAAGGAGTCTCGGTCTCGGTAGTATGGGCTTCCATGCTTATCTTCAATCTCGTAACATCCCTTTTGAGGGGATATACGCTAGTGGTTTCAACTATAAAGCATTCTTGTATATCAATACTAGAGCAAATGAAGCGACTAAAGAACTGGCTGTTAGAAGAGGAGAGGCTCCAGACATTCATGGTACGGGTAAAAGAAACGCTAACCTATTGGCTATTGCTCCTAACGCTAGTAGTGGGATTATATGTAGTGGTACTTCCCCTTCTATTGAGCCTTTCCGTGCTAACTGCTATACTCACAAAACTTTGTCAGGGTCTTACCAAGTTAAAAACAAGTATCTCGAAAAAGTTCTCAAGTCTAAGGGACTTAAAGGCAAAGAGTTAGATGCTATATGGAAAGATATATCCGGTAACGATGGTTCAGTACAACACTTAGATATTTTAACTGATGATGAAAAAGAAATATTTAAAACTGCAAATGAACTAAATCAGATTTGGATTGTCGAACATGCTCACCAAAGACAAGAGTTTATATGTCAAGCTCAGTCTGTTAATCTGTTCTTCACTTTACCAAAGGCAACAGAGCCTCAAGAAGTACACGATGAGTACATGCAATATGTTAATGATGTACATTGGTATGGCATGAACAAACTTAAATCGCTTTATTACTTCCGTTCTAATGCAGCCAGAACTGTAGAGAATGTTAATACTAAAGTACAACGAATAAATTTAGAAGATACAGAATGTATCGCATGTGAGGGATAGTCGTGGATTGTTGGCACTGTGGAACACAATTAATATGGGGCGGAGACCACGATATAGAAGATGAAAACGAAGAGTATATAATGGAGACTAACTTACATTGCCCTAAATGTAACTCCGAAGTTATAGTCTATTTACCAAAGGAATAATAATATGAGCTTACTAACAACTAGAGATTACTACAAACCATTTGAATATCCGTGGATGTTTGACTACTATGTATTACAGAATCAGATGCACTGGATGCCAGAGTCTGTAGCACTACACACAGATGTAAAAGATTGGCAAGAACTTACACCGGTTGAAAAGAATTTACTTACACAAATATTCAGATTGTTTACTCAGTCTGATGTTGATGTTGGTGCCGGATATGTAGATAAGTATATGCCTATATTTAAAAAGCCTGAATCAAGAATGATGATGGGTTCTTTTGCAAACATGGAATCAATTCATCAACATGCTTATTCTTTATTACTTGACACAGTTGGAATGCCTGAGATAGAGTACAAAGCTTTTGCAGAGTACGAAGAGATGTCAGATAAGCATGATTATGTTGGTAACTTTAAACCTCTTAAGTCTGATAAAAGAACTATTGCAAAAACTTTAGCAGTCTATTCAGCTTTTACAGAAGGCTTACAGTTGTTCAGTAGCTTTGCAATCTTATTAAACTTTCCAAGATTTGGTAAAATGAAAGGTATGGGACAGATAGTTACTTACTCTATCCGTGATGAGTCTATGCACGTTGAAGCTATGACTAAGTTGTTTAGAGAGTTTATACAAGAGAACATAGAAATATGGACAGATGATTTTAAGAAAGAACTCTATGACATATGCAGACATATGGTAGAGTTAGAAGATAAATTTTTGGATTTAGTTTTTGATATGGGAGATATACAAGGACTAACTAAGAAAGATATGTATGCTTACAATAGATACATAGCAGATAGAAGGTTGCTTCAGTTAGGATTAAAAACTAACTTTGACCAAAGAGAGAATCCTCTTGGTTGGATTGATGAAGTAACCGGAGTAGAACACCAGAACTTTTTTGAAGGTAGGGCTACTACCTATATGAAAGCAGGGCTTCGAGGCAGACAGGACAATATTAAATTTACAAACCTAGAGGAACCTAATGATTAATAAATCCGAAGCTAACTTAGTAAGCTTCAAAATACTTTTAACAAGAGATAATAAAATAGTAACAGAGTTTAGTTTACTACCTGAAGATATGGTAGACGAAGTATTCCCACCAGATGACAGAGCAGTAATTAAAACTATTATCAGAAATGGTAAAGCTAAGTTAGAAAACTTACACGACTACTTTCAAAGAGAACTTAATGTTCTAAAGTAGGGGATTGACATTTATTTTTAGTTATGTTATAATGGCTTTTTAATTAAAAGCTGGAGGGCTAACTAATGACACTAGGAATAAATAAAAATATTATGTATGAGTTTTATATCAACACTGAGTATGGTATGAGTGTTTGGCATTGGAACTTAATTGATTGGCGTAAAGCTCTAAGAGACTTCATAAATTATAAAGACGATGAAGGATTTGTATTTGAAATACAAATAACATATGAAGATGGTTGTGATTTTGTGGAGATATACCCAAACAATAATACTGATATACTACCACAATACGTACAAAAAGCAGTCAATAAAGTTTTAACTAATTTATAGTATAAATCTTTATAGGTTTTTCTTTACCCTTTACATAAATTGGCTTAAGAGTTGCATATTCACCTGTGTAACTCTTAATTGTTTCATGACCTATGACTATATCTTTACCAACTTCTTTAGTAGAACTTTCTAACCTTGCAGCCAAGTTTACTGCATCACCTATTGCTGAGTAATCAAATCGTGAATCGCTTCCCATATTACCTACAACTGCCTCTCCTGTATTTATCCCTATACCTATCTCTATCCCTAAGTCGGCTTCAGCCATACGTTGGTGTATTTTCACAGATGCTTCAACAGCTCTTTGCTCATGGTCATCTAGGTCTATAGGTGCATTAAAGATAGCCATCATCGCATCACCAATATATTTATCTACCATCCCTCCACACTCTTTTACTGCATCAGCTTGAATAGTTAGTGCCTTATTCATAATCTCTGTTACTTGTTCAGGCTCTAGTTTTTCTGACAAGCTTGTGAAGCCACGAACATCTGTAAATAAAAACGTACATCTCCTTCTATCTCCGCCTAACTTCAAAAGCTCTGGATTATCTTGGAGTTGTTTGACTTGTCTTGGGTCAAGGTAATGTTCAAATTGTTTCTTGATAAGTTGTCTAAGCTTGTATTGCTTTCTAAAGTTTATATAGAATTGTAAAGTTGCAATAAGTGTCATACTTGTCATGCTCCAAGTCACATCTATGAGTATGTTATTTTGTATGACACTATATCCAAAGTAGCCTACTCCTGACATCAAACCACCAACTGATACAATACCCCATGTGATACCTAATCGTGCTATTAGAAGAGCTGTGAGGAAGCCTGAGACACATAATAATAATAGTTCAACAAACAATCTATAGTCTGGTATTTGTGGCGTATCCATTAACATGCTCTCAGATAACGCAGCTTGAATTTTGTGAGGCTCTAATAAACCTACCGGAGTTGCTACTTGATTAGTAATACCTTTAGCTGTAAAGCCTACAAATACAAACTTATCTTTTACATTCATCTCAGCTAGTGTAGTTTGTGGAGTGTCTACCCAACTAATCCACTTACGACCAAGACTATCTGTAGAAACGGGTGGAATACCTCTAACTCTAACCTGTTCTATTCCATTCAGATTTGTGACAATCTGATAAGTACGACCACCTCCTAGTATTTTTAAAACTTCTGTTCCAAACGAAGCAACCCACCCATTATCTGTTTGTTGTAGTAAAGGTATACGCCTTACTAAATTATCTACATCAACTGGTGCAGAGATAGCACCTTGACTAGCTGATTCTTTTAATACATCTATGTTCTCTAAAAATCCTTGAGCCTTTGGTAAAGCTACTATTGGTCCTTTTATAACTGTACCATGTGTTGCCGGGAAGTTATTGTTGTTTACTTCTGGCATAGCTATAACACTTGCAGAGCTTTGTAAAGCTTGAGCAAACTCATCATCTCCACCTAATCTATCTGCATGTGGAAATAACATCACCCAACCAACACCTAACGCACCAGCATCCATAATCTTTTTATGAATACTTGCTAAGTCTTGACGAGGTAGAGGATATCCTCCCATATTATCTAGGTCTTGTTCAGTAATGTTAAGGGTTGTAAAGTATCCAGTAGGTTCTGGAGTTGTGACAACAGCATCAAAAGTCTTTAGTCTTAGTACTTCAAGTGGTACACTGTTGAACAGGAGAGGCAACGTAAGTAAAGATAATAAGGTGATAGACCACTTCATGTTAATCTCCTTGCGTTATTTTTATAGTAGAGTCTCCTCCACCATTGACAATGACCTGAGTACTCTTACCGTTTTGAATCATAATAACTGTATAAGCGTTAGACCTATCTAAGTCTAGCCTTACAGTGTCTTCTAGAGACTTGTAAAAGGTTATAAGGTTGTCAGTTAAGAATGTGTTGATTTGGGTGTTAGAGTCAAAGCCAACTTGAGTTCCTTTTAAATCTATGTCAGTCTTTAAAAGTGATTCAGTATTGTCTAACTCATTTACCTCTTCTATGATGTCTAGTAAATCTTCTAGAAAGTTTACATCAAGATAATTTATATCTAACTCTGTAAACTCTAACTCATCTTCTGCAAGATAGTCTACGTCTAAATCATCGAACTCAAGGAAGTCAACATCAAGAATATTAGAAACGCCATTTCCATCTTGTCCTTCATCTTCTTGTTCTACTTCCTGTGGTTCATTTACTATTAACATGTTATCAATTAACTCAAGAGTCAAGTCAAGTATAACGGGTTTGGTTGGTTCAGTCTCGTACATTGAAACTGTAGTAGCTTGGTAAGGCTTGTTAAGTGTTACCTGTCCCATAGCTGTTGCGACAACAATCTCTCCACTTGGAAGACCATCATCGTCTGGTAATAATATAACTAAACTTCTACCTAGTTCATCTACAGTAACTGTAAAGTCTGTACCACGAATAGCTATCGTAGCACTAGGAGTTTGTATGGTTATATTTTCTTTATCTATTGTAGCTAATTTACCAGTGATAAATCTTGCAGTACCACTAGCAAACTGAAGTGCCATCTTAGATTTAGACGGGTCTGGGTCATAGATAAACTCGTCTATTATTAGTTCAGAATGTTCAGTCAAACGAACTTGACTGTCATCTAAAAAAGTAATGCCCAGTCTCCCGTTAGAAGTCTGGACATTGTCATAACTGTTTATGTTGAAATCTAATGCAGCTTGAAAAGTTTCTTTTCTTACTACTCTTCCGGCTCCATTAAGTTCTGTTATATTTCCTATATTAGCAGCTAGTTGTTGTTCCGCCATCGTTTTGAACGACACAAACAGTACCATTACTACCAACAGAATCAATCTGTAACCAGTCTGCAGCCAATTTTGATGACTGAATAATGTTAAATGTTCTGTTGCTTCCTGTTTGGTCAAGATAGAAATATCCACCTGCATATCCACTTCCTGTAAAGTTTACTGTGTTGCTATCTCCATCTACATCAACGTAGTTAGTAGCACCATCGTAGTTAATATCAAAGTCAAATGTATTACTATCACCATTAATAATCCAGTCTAAGTCTGTGTTACTAGACATAGCTAACGTAGCTAAGTCAAGTGTAAAAGTATTACTATCTCCAGTAACATCTACATTAACATCAGAACCATCTGCTCCATAAGTATTTGTTGGGTCTACTTGTATAGTAAAGTTATTCCCACTTCCATCAAACTCAAAAAACCCTGTGAAGTTATCAGCTAAAATATCTCCTAAGAACTTATTAGTATCTCCAATTTGATTGATGTCTAAAGTCAAGGAAGTTCCATCCAAGTCTAAAGGTGTTAAAGTTCCAGCTACGGAATTCAAACCACCAATAATATTTGCAGAACCTAACTGTTCTAAATCTATGTTAGCTGTAGCACCCGATTGGTCAACATATATTTCGTTATCAGCCCCGTATGTTGGCAATGCACTCAGCATCACAAACAGGCTCATTAATTTTAATATTTTCATATTTCCAATAGCCTCTCTCTATTCCTATTTTTATAATATTTAGAACACCTGTCTCTATTGCCTTCTGCAAAGCTATAGATACAGATTCATTCTCCGATACACCGCCTTCTATTTCTACCAGCTCTGTGCCAGTTTCAATAAACCTAAATATATCTTGAGAAATACTAGTGGAGATAATGCTCTTAGAAACTAACGTCTCTGTAAGCACTTCTCCTGTTGATACAGATACTAACCTTAATGATATAGTAACTGTATCTTCCCTGTACTGCTTACTGTTACCTACTCCTAGGTATCTAGCTCCAGCACCTCCAGACTTGAGATTAGCTTCGTAACTAATTACCCCACCCTGAATCAACAACCCTGCAAATAGCAGAGGTTTCATTTTATTATCTTCTTTAAACTCTTTACGAGTACTTCTTATAAGTTGTCTTTCTTTTGTTAGGTCATCCAAGCCTACTCTTTCTACAACTCTAAAAAACTTTCCATCCGATGTATGCTTCAAAGCTCTTATAAGAAAAGCTTCTGGAGCTTGTGTAATAGCTGTACTAAATAAAGCAAAGGTACTATTACTTCTTCTCTGTCCTGTTAAATCTTTAAAGCTATTAGGGTATATAGCTATAGTCGGCATTACTGTAGCCGGTGGTAAATTCTTTAACTCTTCTGACTGTAGTTCTAAAATGTCCGGAGATTGTATTTTCTTTGTTAATAATAAATCTTCGTTATGACTTATAACCGCACAGTTAGAAAGTAAAATTGCCAACAGGCAAGGAAATAGTCGTTGTATCACCATTTGAATCCGTTATTGTTAAAGTTATTATCCCATCTATAACAGTGTATTCTATTCTGTTACCTTCTAATTCTAGTACACCACTATCGCTAGGAGTCTCACCAAACAAGTTCTCTACAAGTTGTCTAGATAATTGTGCATATATTCTAGACTCTAAGTTTCTTATAAACCTTGCAAGTGTTGTGTTCTCTTTATCTCTTTCTATCTCATCTTGTAAAGCTTTTATCTCTGCTTTCAAAGCTGCCTTACGATTAAACTCTTGGTTTTGTATGGTTAGATAATGTGATGATGTACCAACACCATTAAAGCTAGGGCTTTTAAATTTAAATACCATCTCATCTGCAAAGACTTTAGAGTTACCCCAGAAAGCCAACAACATCAAACCAAAAACAGCTACTTGAACTACAGAAGCAACTGTAATCTGTTTCATAGGATGTACTTTTTCTAAATCATTTAAGTTCATAACTGCTCTAATACACTAAGAATAAATAAAAATACAAAAATACTTATTACTGGTATTTCAAATTTAATCTTTTCTTTTATCATCTCTTTTAGCTTTTGAAATTTTAGCAGTGTCAATTAACTGTGGCACTCCTAATATAGTTTTAATCATAGTATCTTGTCTTATAATTTCATTATCAAGACTTCTTACTCTATCTATCAATGCAACAAGTATGCCATGTTGCGTATCTAACTTTACACCTAGTCTTTCTTCTATAGCTGCTATCTGTGATTCTACTTTTGCATCAACAGCATCTAACTTTGCTTCCATGCCATCAACAATACGTATGACTAACTTATAAATAAACCAACCAAGACCTATTGCTGCTGCTATAGGAAACCCAACTTCTTGAATAAAGACTACTACTTGTTCCATTAGTCTTTCTGTGTGTTAGAAGCTCCAAAGTAAAATGATATTACAGCACTTGCTAAACCACCAAGGTATCCTAGTACTAAGTTTATAAGAGCTTCAGAGTTCTGCTCGGGTGGTTGTAAAGTAACAAGAAATATATATCCTAAGAATCCACCTACTGTAGCTATGCCCATAATACGTGCAGTCCAGTCTTTACTAAAGTTCTTTCTAGCATCTTGAGTATCTAGTGTTTCTAACTTAAACACATCTACTTCTAACTCTTTCATCTGCACTTCAAAAGCTTGTTCAGCTTTTTTAAGTTCTAGCATTTGTTCAGGTGTTGCATCTGCTACAGCTTTCTCTATAGCTTTAGGTGTGTTAGGAACTCCCAATACATCAGCTATCATGTTTGCCGCCATTCCTCCCATTGGTCCACCCAAGGCAGTTCCTAATGTAGGTGCAACAGCTCCAACTATATTCTTTAATACGTTCTTCATTCTATATCCTCGTAAACTTTCGTTAATAAATTTTCAAATAAAATTCTAAAGTCTTCTAAAGCAACAAAACCCATTTCATTATTTCCTTGAAAAAGACAATATTCTCGGTAGCTTTCTTCTAATTGCTTTTCAGTGTATAGAAGCATCCTCTTCCCCTAGAACTATTTTCTGCAACTCTACACTACGTCTACCTACTTGTTTAAACCAACGACTATCTTCCATCTCTACAGCCATCTTTTTCCAGTCATGGTCTCTACAAGCTTTCAACATGTTTCTAAACTTTGAAAGTCTTGAACCTCCTAGGTTAAAACACATGTTTACTAACACTCTTTGTATAGGCTCTGGTAGCTTTTCAAAGTCTTTCTCACTACCAAAGACATGTATAGCTTCCTTGTGGTGCTTTTTAAAGTCATCCTCGTAATACATGTCTACAACTTCTTGACTAACAGGTGTACCAACTTCCCAATCATATTCAGGGTCGTTAGGTTGGCAAAGGTGTCCAACTCCTAAAGTTTTATAGCCTAGACTATCCATATAAATTTCTAACACTTCGCCTTCGTGTCGCTTTATTTCTTGCTTACATAGTTCTACATTCATATTATTTTCCTTTATTTTATTGGCAGCTTACCATCTAAAAATATATAATTTTCCATTAAATCATCAGTAGTTTTTACAACTTTATATCCTTGTTTTTGTAAAAAGTTTGTAACTGAAGGAGGCATAGAAGATATATATCCCGAACCTTCTTTTTTATTAAGTTTTAAATTCTTTTGAAATTCTTTTAAACTTCCTACTTTTCTAAGGTCCTTTTCTTTTTTTATTTCAGCTTGTAACTTATTTAAAATTTTATTGCTAGGTTTGTCTGCATTAAATACTTTATCTTTACCTAATTTTGCAGGATTAAAAGCTTGTCTAGATATATCAGACGTATCTATTTTATAAACAGTTCCTTTAGGATAAGAATAATACCTAGCTAGTCCTTTACTTTTTGTTGTATAAACACCGCTTTGTAAATTTTCAGAAGGTTTAGGACTTCTTATATTAGTAGCTGTTATATCCTTTAAATTTTTTTTCGGACTACCATGTAATACAGTTTTAGGCATAGTAGCTTTCCCTATAACTTCTTCTCCTACTTCTTTTAAACCTTTACCAAATTTAAAAGCTCCCAATCCTAACAGAACATCTGCTACAGGAGATACTTGTTTTAGTCCCGGCTCATCTGGTCCTCTATCTATTTCACTTGTGCTTCCATCTTCATGTGTTCTAATTATTTTATTATCTAAAACTTCTATTTCAACAATAGGACTCATGTTAGAACCACCTCTAGCAAGTCCAAGTCTAATTATCTGTTCAGAATAAGGGCTACCAGTAAAAGGGTTTACCCTATCTGCAGGGTTTTCTTTAGTGTAGGGTACGTCCTTACCCTTTACTATCCCACCTTCAACTTTTCCTTGTCTTTCTTGTAACTTTTTAAACCCTTCTTCACTTAGTTTTCCTTCAAGCTCTCCAAGTTTTTTCTGATAAATTTCCCATTCAGCATTTAGTGCGTATAATTCTTCTTGTAATTTTACCCTTCTCTTTTCAGCTTCTTCACTTGTTAAATTACCCTTTCTAATTTCTTTAGGTATACTTTTAATTTTTGTATTTATTTCATCTCTTTCTTTTTGATGTAAAAAGGTTTTTAATTTTTTATTAGCATAAGCATCTTGAGGTCTCAATCTCAAACCAAACATATAAGCTAAAGCTAAGAACGGAGTATCGTTTGCTATGTATTGTGAACCATAAACTCTTTCTCCGTCTAATTCTCCTATATCAATTCTTTTTGCTTTTTCATATCTTCTAGTACCGTAAGCTCCTTTTAAATATGGAATATTAGGAATTTGAGCTTTTGCAAAATGAGCTGCTATCGAACCTATATTATCAGTATCAACTCCATATTCTTCTAAATCTCTTCCAGTGTAAGGGTCTTGCTTTGAAAATGCAGTATAAAAAGCATCGAAGAAAATACCACCCGGTTGAAAGTTTGCAGGTACTCCGGGTAAACCTACTTCAGTGCTTCTTTGTTCAAATATATCGCCACCGGGAATCCAACGACCTACATCAAGATAAACTGCATTTCCATTTTCATCATCAACAGGCATTCTTATGTTAGTGTAAGGCATTAAGTCTCCAACAGCAGGAACACCACCAAACATTCTTTTATTATATTCTTGTCTTACAGTAAGCCTATCCATTTCTTCACCAAGTTCATCATCAGCTAAGTATGTAAATCCTTCATTTAAACCATAACCAAAAGCACCCCATTTAATAAATTTTTGAGGTCTTAAAATAGCAGATTCGGCTAGTAAAGGTATTACTCTATACGTATAACTTATAAAAGGAACCATAGTTCTTTTCAATGCTTGAACTGCAGTAGCGTTAATATCGTAATCAATAAACCACTTACGTGCATCTAAAGCTGCATCAGACCTTGAAAAACCTTTGTTAATTCTATCCATATAAACAGCCATTCTAAATATTTGGTCTTCAAGCTGATAAAGTCTTTCCATTTTTTCAGCAGGTAGTTTGCCATATTTTTTTGTCATTTCCCAAGTTTTATCTAAAATACCAGCTCCAAAATTTTCTTTGTTTTGTAGTTTTGTTAAAGCTCTTTCTATTTCACTAAGTTCATTACCTAATTCTTTAGATACTAAATCAACATCAAATATACCATCAATTTTTGCTTGTCTATGTATTTTAGAATTAGGATTACGCATCTCTTTAATTCCTTTAAAAAGCATTTTCAAACCATCAAAAAGACCATCACCAACATCTGCAAAATCTAATAACATTACGTTGGAAGCTGTATTACCTACGTGAGTAGGAACACTCCAAGCAGTTTTAGTTTTTTTCCAAAGTGTTTGAAGTTTGTCAAAATATTTTGCTATAGGAGCTTTTGCAGCTTTATCAATAATTGAAAAGTTAAAAGTATGTTTTATATCTTGTAATACATTTTTTTCTATATACTTACCACTAAGCTCTCCATACTTTAATTGTTTAGTTCCTTGAACTCTACTACTAGGCATCATTGCAAAACGATTTTGTTCACTTTTTGGCAAAGCTTTCCAATCAGCTTCATCTAAAACAAAGTTTTTATTTTTAGATAAATCATCAAAGAATCTTGCAGTAGATATATCATGTGCAAATAATCTACCTGTTTCTGCTATAGCGTATGAAGCATTTTCAATTTCTTCTAAATCTTTTCTTTCTTGTTTAGTGTACTGTCTTCTTACTTTAACTTTACCACCTTTTAATTCTTCTAATATTTCCCACCCTTCTTTTTTCCATTTAGAATTAACATTATCAAAATCTTTTTTAGTAGTAGTTTCAACTAAACCTCTTGGCTTAAGCTCATCTCCAATAATTCTAATTTGTTTATTAGTTTCATAAAAAACTTTATCTGTTTCTTGTTTAGGTTTTCTATAAGTTCTTTTTATATAAGTATCAATATTTTTCTTAAAAACTTTTTCGTCTAACATTCCTCTATCAACAAATTCTAAAGCATATTTTGTAATTAAAGCACGTGTTTCTGCGTTTAAATTTAAAGCTTCAGGAGATAATTTTTCTATAGAAGCTATATCCCCATTTATCAAACCATATAAAAGTGTATTTTGCTCTTCGTTTAGTTCTTTACTAGCTTTTTCTACAATGTCTTTAAACTCCATAGCTATTTCGTTTTTATTAGCTCTAAAGTTTTGTTTTAATTTAATATATTCTGGTCTTAATCCATACTTATCTATAAACATTCTACCTACAATATCTTTAAAATTGTCAGGTGTATTTTTAACTCCGTATCTAGTAACTCCTGCACCACTTATAGTTCCTATTAAACCTGCAGTAAGTTTTTGTGCGTAAGTAGCTTCTGGGTTATCTATAGCATTATATCCAATATAACCACCAGTAAAACCTCCTAGCGATTCTGCAGGATTATTAAAAACTATATTATATAAAGGTGTTCCAACTTTATCTTTGTAAGCTTGACCAACTGAGTATTTTACTGAATATTTTTGGTCAGTAGGTTTACTAATTTCTTGAACTATATGTGTTTCTAAATCTTTTTGATTAGCAATAGGAACTGTTTTATTAGGTTGTATATTATTTCTAACAAATTGTTTAGCATCTCTGAGACTTCCAAATAAATTAATTTGTGTTAATGCTTTTTTTCTTCTGTTAAAATCAGCAATACTTTCACCCTTTTTTCTACCTCTTAAAAAAGGTATAGTTGTAACTTCCCATTGTTTAGGAATAATATTACCTTGCTCATCAACTGCTTTTTGTATACTATAAGTAATTTTATTTTTAGAATTTGTTGCTTTATAGATTGGATTACCTTTAGTTGTTTCTTTGTCTATAACAAAAATAACATCTTTAGGTTTTTCTGCAACTTCTTCACCAAGAACAACACCTTTCTTTTTTTGTTGTCCGGGTTTAGTATCTTGTAAATCATTAAGAGAAAATCTTTTAGTAGCTGTATTTCCTGTTTCTTTATTAACAAAACGTACTGTAGCTACACCCTTCTCTTCATCTAATTCTATAACAGTTCCAATGTTTTTTCTGTCTTTAGCACGAACTGTAGAACCTACAGTGATTGGCTGATTTAATGTATCTTCATCTACAAAGTCATCATCAAATTTTTTTGGCTCTATTTCATCAGGTGCAAAAATTCCGGGCTTTCCTCTAGCTTTTTGTATTACATCTACACTTTTACCTATTGCCGGTCCTAAAATTCCTCCTGCTATTAATCCAATACCTGCATTTTCTAAACGTCTTTCTATTAAAGAAGCATCTTCATCTAAAAGTAAGGTTTCTTTATCTTCAGGAGTATAGCCCAAAGAAGAAACAATAGCACCTGTAGACCCTCCATAAATTGCAAGGTCTTTTAAATTTTTCGCTTTTTTACCTTTAGAAATCCATCCAGCTATAGGTATGTAACTTACTGGGTCTGCTGCTATTGCTGAAGTAAGGAAAGCAATGTTAGCGTCTTTACCATATTCAGGATGTTCAAGTATAGCTTGTAGTTTTTTATCTTTCTTTTTTAAACTATTGGTCAAGGCATCCCAACCAAAAAAATCACCGCCTTTACCAAATAACTGTGCTATCCCTCTAAGTGAATCAGAAACTCCCATAGATGTAGCATAATCTATAGCTTCATCTTTATTTAGTTTATATAAAGGGTTTATATTATCTCTTATATATTGAGTTCTTTCATCAACAGGTTCTTCAGCACGATACATAGAATAATTATTTGCCTGTTGAGACATGCTTAATCTTGATGGAAAAGCCATTTATTTAACTCCTTTAATTTTGTAAACTATAAACTAATGTATTTCTTGTATCGTCCCAAAATATTTCTTGATTTCCTTTGAGTCCTAGATTAGGAAATAATTTTTCAAAATCAAAAACACCTAATGAAAATACTTCTTCACCTTTTTCTCTTCCAGCATTAATAGCAGGTCCTATAATTTCATATAGGTCAGAGCTTGAATCTGTTATTAAGTCATTGTAAAATGATAAATTTTCTTGAGAAATTTTCTCACTTAAATCTTTTTTATTTTTCATTTTTATTTCATAAACACTTGTAGAAGGTGTCATATCGTCTGCTGTTTTAGTAAACTGATTTCTCATAGTAACCTCATCAAAACCCATTTCTTCAGCTATTTTTCTTTTATCATCTAAAATAGTATAGACACCATCATTATCACTATCTCCAGCAATATTTTCACCACTAGCATCTCTTACATATTGAATTTGTGTAGAATACCAAGAAGGAAAAGCTTTTTCTCGATTAGCTACATCTGTCCAATCAATAGCATAAGCATCTGGGTTTTCAGTTAAATATTTACGTGCTTCTTCAAATTGCTTATAAGTAGGTAGTCCATCACCTTTAGTCTGTAAAATAGCCATAATGTTTTTTTGCTCTTCAGGTTTTACAAGTTTATAAAGATTTTCTATTTCTGATAGTTTTACTCTATCTTCTCCTGTACGACTTGTAACTTCTGCAATAACATGTTTGTTTTCTTTTCTATATTCTACGTTTCCATCTGGAGTCATAGTAGCTAAAGAAACAATAACTTTTTCTGTGGTTACACCTTTTATTTTATCTACTTCTGTTACAGTTTCTTTTTGTTCCATATTAGGAACTAATCTACCAGTAGTTAAGTTTAATCTATTAATAATTTTAGCAGCATCTATTCCTTGATTAGTTACAGTATCGTATGCTCTTAAAGCTGTAGACAACTCACCAAACTTATCAAACATAGCAGTTCCGTATAGTGCATCATCAGCTCTTTCATTTTTTAATTTTAAAGTTTCTTCGGTTTCTTTTCTTACAAAACCTTTAGCTTTAGAACCTATCCAAGATGCTAAGTTTCTAGGAATATCTGCTTGTTGTTCATAGTATTCTGTAAAGTCTTCAAAGGTTGGTATATTTTTTGTAGTTTCAATTAAATTATTATACGAAGTTAAATTAGCTTTTGCTAGTCTTGAAGCTTCTTCTCTCAAAGCTTTATTATATTGAGCAGGACTTAGATAACTAAAATCTTTCTGTGCTTCAGTTTCAAGTTGAGTAAAGTATTTATTTTCTAAATAATCTTCAACACTTAAACCTAATTTAACTCTTTCAGTTTCAGCAGTTCTAAAGTTTTCACTTCTAGTAAGTAAGTTTTGATAAGCTGCTTTCTGTGGTAATTGTTTTGCATCTAACTCTTCAGCTTTTTTATTAATTAAAGCATTAGCACCTCTAACAGCAGTATCAAACATAAGAAGTCTTTTAGCAAACTTATCTTGTTTTTTTATTTGCTTTTCTCTATAGTCACGAGCTTCATCTATTTTTTGCTGTGCAAAATCTAATCTTCCTTGGTAATCATATCTTGACATTTTATTGTCCCCTTTCTAATAAACTTTGTTGTGGTTGAGCTTGTTGTTCTTCAACCATAGGCTCTTCAGGTTGAGCCAATAAACTTTCTTGTGGTATTTCTAAAGATTCTATTTTTTCTACTATATCAGAAGGTAAAGCACCACTAGGTATTTGACCTTTATCAACTTTTTCTTTTATAGTTTCTGCTATATTTTTAGATTTTTCTTCAAATAAAGTATCATCTTCTTCATCTTCATCTTCGTCATCTATTCTATAATCTACACCAGCTTTTTCCGCTAATGCCATTAATAAATACATTAAAGGTTCCATTAACATCATCATTAAGTCTGGGTTCCATTTACCTTCTCTAAATCCTACATAACCTATTTGCATTGCTAAATCAGTTATAGTAACACCATCGCCTATAGCTCCAACAATAGACATGTAAGCTTCTTCTTCTAATAATTCAGCAGTAGTATAATCTAAAGCTTCTTTAAAGTTTGTAAAGTCTGGCTGTCCTTCAAACGGTCTAGGCTCATCTGGATTAGATGTTAATGATTGACCCGGTATAGGTCTACCAGCTTGAGCAAAAGCATCGACAGCTTCTTGATTATACTCTTCCATTCTATACTCCTACTTTGAAAGGTTGATATTGTGAAGCTGCAAAGTTTGCCATATATGAATCATATGCAGAGTTACCTTCACCTATTAAGTTATTTAAATAGTTAGAGTTTTGAAAATTACTAGCCATAAAACTGTTACCAGATTTTTGCATTGAAAAGTCTACTTCTTTAAAAACACTTCCGTTAGTAGCAGCAGAATCATATAAATCTGGTATATCAATATTATAATAATCAGCACCTTCAGGTTGCTCATAACCAAAAGCTTCTGCAGTTTTTTGAGTTAGACCCATTTTAGCTCCGCCTATTACAGATTCTTTTACAGTTTCTTTAGCGTATTGTTTACCTGTTTCATATATATCCATTTCTGCTATATCTTTTCTAATAGCTGAATCTTTATCAAAAATATTAATTTTATCCAGTAACCCCGTTTCTTTTGTTTGTGTTAGTAAAGAAGAAGGGTCTATAGTTAAACCTTTTTTAACAGCTAACTTACCTGCATCTACAGGAGTTATAGCTTTTGTAAAGTCATCAGTAGCTAAGTCTAATAAATTTTTAGATTCTGGAGGTAAAGTTCCTAAAGCTTTTGTATTGAATCCAGCTTTATCAAAACCTGTATCTACAATTAACTCTCCTTTAGAATCAAAAATATTACCAGCTCCATCCCCAAATTTAGTTTGACTAACATCTACTCCTTGAGCAAGTATATCAGGACTAACTACAGGAGTCTTAACAAAACCTCTACCTTTTAAAAAGTTACCAGTTCTCTCTATAGCTCCATTAATAGTATCAGAAACACTACTATAAACATTACCTACAAAAGTACCAGCTTTGTTTACTAAATTTAACGTGTGTCCTAAAGCTTTAGAACCTAATCCAGCTTTACCTAATAACTTTGTAGACCATGTAGCTAGTTTTCCAGAGGCTCCAAAGAAACTTCCTAATGCTCCAGTAGCATATGGCATAAGAAACATCATACCTATTTGACCAACTACTCCTAATTTACCTATAGCTTTACCTATACTTTTAAAAGTTTTTTTAATACGTTTACCTATTTTTTTAGCAGTTTTTTTAATTCCTTTCCAAACTTTACTAAATAATCCCATGTTTATATTCTCCTATTTATCCTTGTCCAAATATTCTATCTATAGTACTAGATGCATTATTAAAATTACTTGACCAGTTCTTAGCAGCATCTCCTTCAGAACCAGCAGCAGCTATCATAGCTTGTAATTTTCTATTAGCATCGTTCTCAGCAAATCTAAAATCATAATCTGCTTGGTCTCTTAACTCTTGCCATAAGAATGATTGAGCTGATGAAGTTAATCCAAAAGCATTCTGTGCATTCTGTTGATTAACTGCATTCTGTGCTGCAGTGTTTGCAGTATTAGATTGTCTTCTCCAAGTAACATTAGAATTTATTACTGCTTGTTCGTTAGCAGCATTCCATTGTTGCCTATTAAAATCTAATTGAGCATTAAATTGATTGACTTGATTTAATATAGCAGCATTAGCTTTATTAACATCTGCAGTTCTTTGAGCATCTCTAGCATTTGCAGCATTTTCAGATTGAACATTAAACTGTTCCATAGTGTTTAATTGAGCAGTGTTAAATTGTTCCATCTGTGAATTTAAACTTGCCATAAACTGATTGACTTGATTTTCTGATGCAGCATTGAATTGTTTAGCAGCATTTTCAGCAGATTGATTAGATAACAATCTTTGTTGTTCTTGTTGAGCAGATAACATATTAGCTTGTTGCTCATTATTAAGATTAGTCATATCCATCTGTAAAAATGATGATGCTCTCTGTGCTTCTAACTTTGTACGTGAGTCAAGCTCTGCTAAGTTTAATGAAGCTTTTGTAGTTGCATCTTGCATAATAGCTTGTTGCTCGTTATTAAGATTTGCAAGTGTAGCAGTTTGCATAAACTTACTATTAGCTAAAGCAGTTTGTTGTTCTGCATTAAAGTTAGCCATGTCCATATTAGCATTAATTTGAGCATTAGTCATTGCAGTTTGTTGCTCATTAGAAAGCTCTGCAAGTCCCATTTGTTGTGCTAAGTTAGCATTAACTTCAGCAACTCTCATCTTCTTATTTAGATTAGCTAACTCAGTCTGATTAGCAGCAGTCATGTTTTCACTATCTGCTTGATTCTTAGCTGTAAGATTTGCAAGTGTTATTTTCTCTTCAGCACTTAACTTAGCAAACTCTGCTCTTTGTCTTAACTCTGCATTTTGTGATAAGACATTTGCAGATGTTGTAAGTTCTTGTAATCTAAATCTATTAGCTTCTGTAAAGTTTGCACTATCTGCAGCAGCTTTTTCTTGCAAGTTTGCAAGTTCCATTTGGTTCTCAGCAGACATATTTGCTAAGTCCATTTGCTGTGCTAGTGAAGCGTTAGTCTTTTTAAAGTCTACAAGAACATTAAGATTAGTAAGTCTAGATTGTTGTTCAGCAGACATTGATTCTCTTGCAGCTTGATTCATTTCTGACAAGTTTGCAAGTTCTACTTTTAAATCGTTACTAAGATTTACTTCTTCCATTCGCTGATTAAGTTCAGCTTGTCTAGCATTTCTATCTACTTTAGCTTGGAACTCTGTAAGTCTTACTTGTTGTTCAGCACTTAAGTTTTCTCTACCGGCTGCGTTAAGCTGTTCAAGATTAGCTAAATCAAGTTTAGTTCCTGTATCAAGATTAGCTAAAGCAACTTGTTGTCTTTGTGCAGATTCTTGAGAAGCTCTTTGCTGCTCATTCTGAATGTTCTGCATTCTTGTTTGCTGCTCTTGTTGAGCTGTAGTTATTACTGCTTGTTGTTCAAACTCAGCTTGTTTAAGTACAACTTGCTGTGCCATCTGTGCAGTTTGTGAAGCTGCTGTTTGTCTATTAGCAAGATTAGTCATCCTTTGTTGCATGACTTGATTAGCTTCTTGTAAGTTTGCTTGTTGTTCGTTACTTAAGTTTTGTGAAGCTCTTTGTTGTAAAGCTTGTGCATTACTTTGTGCTATTGGTAAAGCACTTTGAATAATAGCATTGAATAATGAATCTCTACCAACTGTTGAAGCTGACATACCTCTTTGAGCTAACATAGCATTAACTGCATCTACAGCAGGTCTAGCCCATACAGGAGTTTTATTTTCTTCTATTCCAGCAAGTAAACCTTCCATCTGTGTAGATACTAAAGCTTCTTGTGGAAGTGCTGCTACTGCTGCTTGAACATTAACAGGTGCTGTGTCTAATTGAGCTTCTACTGTTGCAGGGTCTTCTACAACTGCTGCTGTTACTTCTGGTGGCATCTCTGCTACAACAGCTAACATATCTGCTGCTGCAGTTTTACGAGCTTCTCCAGTTACTGCTTGTCTTGATGCAGCTTGTAAAGTTGGTACACCACCTATCTGAGCAGCATCACCTTTAGCAACTCCATCAGATGTTATTGCAGCTCTTTCAGTAGCATCCATACTTGGAGCTGTTCCTAACTCTTGTGCTATTCTTGTATTAGCTTCTGCAACTTGTGCAGTTCTTTGACCAACAACATTAAATTGTGGGATATCTTCTAAGTTTACACCTTCACCTGTAACGTTAGCAAGTATATCTGTTTTTTGTTTTTCACTTATTATCTCTGCAGTTCTTGTAGTAACTGTAGCATCATCAACAGGTGCAACTACTGCTGCAGCTCTTTTATCTAATGCTTCTACTAAAGATTCAGGACTAACTTGACCTCTTACTTCTGGAGCAAGAGCTTTATTAATTTCTTCTTGTGCAACTTGTGCAGCTTCTGTAGGACTTACTTCTGCAGCTTTTTGTATTTTTGGAATAGCTTCGTTAGATAAACTACCAATAGCTTCAGTAACTTCAGGAGCTTCGTCTTCTCCTATTAATTTTACATCTTCTATAGTGGCTGCTTTAATTTGGTCAGGAGTAACACCTTTTTTAGCTTCTCCTAATGCTACTGCTTCTGGAGCTTCTTGAGCTAATGTAGTAGCAGTTACTGCTTCTGTAGGTTCTAATTCAACTGTAGGAGCTTCTGTTCCCTCCATAGAAATCTTTTCAACTTCTGCAGTAGGAATCATACCTTCTGGTATTTTTCCAGCAGCTATTTGTTCTGCAGTTCTACCAGTTTGTATTGCTCTTGTACCTCTTTCTGACTCAAACAAATCTTTTTTCTGTTCTTCAGTCATTTCAGCAAATTCATCTTCAGTAATAGTTTTTTTAT
>Ga0222719_10001546_pt1 | contig 22095 bp, 12 predicted proteins | sample C33_34DmetaG_FD_165039 | JGI IMG/M metagenome (GOLD analysis project Ga0222719, IMG submission 165039) | Estuarine water microbial communities from San Francisco Bay, California, United States - C33_34D | ecosystem: Environmental > Aquatic > Marine > Unclassified | place: USA: California...
GCGGCGCGCGCGCGTCGCTCCGCCGCCGCCACAGCGTCCCTCGCCACGCGCGCGCGCGCGGCGGCGAGCGCGGCGCCCGCCGTCTCGAGCCACGCGCGCCACGCGCGTCGGCACGCGACGCGCTCGTGGAACGAGATCGCCGCGAATCGGTCGTCCGATGCCTTGTCGCGCGTCTCGCGGAGTGCCGCGAACGCGCGGCGCGAGCGCCGGCGGGTCGCCGCCGCCGCCGCCGCCGCCGCCGCGCGCCAGGCGAACCAGACGTCGCCGGCGGCGCGCTCGTCGCGCACGGACGCGAGTCTCTCCACGGCGTACGCGCGTCTGCTGAGGCGCAGACGCGCGCGCGCGTGCCACGCCTTCGCGGCGCGGCGCGCGGGCGCGAGCCGCCCGCGCGCCGCCGCCTCGGCGGCGGCGCCCGCGGCGTACACGGCGTACGCCCGCCACGGCGCCAGCCCGCGGCGGCGCAGGAGCTGGTGGTCGAAGTGCGCGGCGGCGAGAGCCAGCGACTCGGCGGCGATCACGGCGTTGCGCCGAGCCGCAGCCTTCTTCGCCGCAGCCGCGTGCCGCGTCGCCAGGAGCTCGGCCGTGCGCGCCGCCTCGAGCGCGCGCTCGATCTCGCCCTCCTCGGCGGCGCGAGCCGCCGCGCGCGCCGCCGACTCCTCGCGCGCCGCCGCCGCGCGCGCGCGCAAGTCGTCGCGCGCCGCCGCGCGCGCCGCCGCGCGCGCCTCCGCCGCCGTCTCGCGGGCGCTCTTCTTCGGCCCCGCGCGCTCCGCCTTCGGAAGTCTCGGGGGTGGCGAGCGCGCCCATGGGTTCTCGGTCTCCGAGGGTCCTCGCTCCCGAGGGTCCTCGAGCCTTAACCCTGATCCCTCGGGGGGATCCGAGACGCGCGCCGAGGCGGAGGCGGCGGAGGCGGCGGAGGCGGCGTCGTCGGGCTCCGCTCTCGACGGCTCGTTTCCGAGCTCGGCGTGCGTCGCGCGGACGGCGGCGACGCGCCGCATGAGATCCTCCGCGCCTTCGGGGTCGTCCGATTCGCGAGCAGCCTCCGTCGCGTCGCGCGCGGCATCCACCGCATCAGCAGCCTCAGCCTCGAGACTCAGCGCGTCCGCTTCGAGCTCCGCGTCGTCTTCGGGTTTAGAGGGTTCGTCCGTTTTCTTTTCGTCGGGGTCGCCCGTCGCCGCGGCGTCCCTGTTCCACGCGAACGCCGTCGCGCGCGCCGCCCAGCGCGAGGGCGTCGCCGCGTCCGTCTGCGTCTCCGTCTCGACGCGGGAGGGAGGCGAAGCGGGGGAAACGCGCACACGGCGTTCGTCGAGCGTCGCGTCAGCCTCCGCCTCCGCCTCCGCCTCCGCCTCCGCCTCCGCCTCCGCGTCTCCGTTCGAAAACGTCGCCGCGCGCCACGCCTCTACCCCCGCGGCGGCCAGTTTCGAGGCGCGCCACGTCTCGGCGACGCGCTCCAGCTCCAGCTCCATCGCGGCGGCGCGTTCCGCGGCGGCAGCCTCCTCGCGCGCGCGCGTCGCCGCCGCGGCGAGCGCCCAGCAACGCAACGCGCGCCGCGCCTTGCGCACCAGAAAACGCACCGCTCCGCGCGTCCCGGCGACTTCGCGCGCGCGCTCGGCGTCCGCCGCAGCCGACCGCCACGTGGCGAACGCGATTCGTTTCGCCCTATGTTTCGCTTTCATCGCCGCCTCGAAAGCGCGTTTCTCCGCGATCGATGCCATCGACTCAGCCTCCTTCGCCTCGGCGCGAGCCAGTTTGCGCGCCCGGGCCGCCGCCGCCGCGTCGCGCTCCGCGACGAGCGCCGCCTCGGCGGCGACGCGTCGCCGCTGCGCCGCGTTTCTCGCGCGCTCGGCGTCGGCGATTTCCCTCGCCGCCTTCTCGCGCGCGGCGTTCGCGGCCGCGAGCTTCGCCGAGCTCTTCGCCTCCACGTCGCGCTCCTTCTCGACGAAACGCTTTTGTCTGTTTTCCTTCTCCGCGAGCTCCTTCGTGAGCCGCGCGCGAAGCGCGCGCACCTCGTCGTCGATGCGCTTTTTTTCGCGCGCCGCAATCTCGCCGGAGGCGGAGATGAGCGGCTCGGGGCGGCGCCACCCGCGCGCCGCCGCGGCCGCAGCCGCGGCAGCCGCGGAGGCGGCCCTGAGCGCGCCCGTGCGCTCCACGAGCCTCGAGGCGCCGAAGTCATCCTCCGCGAAGGGCCGCGGCGGCGCGGCGGCGGCGATGGCGGCGAAGACGCGCGCCCGGGACGATTCACGGCCAAAGGCCGCCGCGAACGCCCGCTCGTCCTCCGCCTCGGCCTCGAGGCGCGCGCGCGCGCTGGACGCGGGCGCGCGCAGCGACCGCCACCGCCCACCCGTGTTGGCGACGTCCAGCGCGTCCGCGTCGTCCGCGTCGTCCGGGAACCGCGCGTCCCGGCGAACGTCGTCGGCGTCGTTTCGGGGACTCAGCTGGCGCATCAGCTCCTTCGCCTCCCTGAGCACCTGCGCCGCGCGGGTCATGCGCGGGGACGGGCCCGGGGGTGGCTCGGCGGTCGCGCGCGCGCGGTCCCGAGACGGTCGCTCGGGGGTTCCGCCGGCCGAGCGCTTCGCGGGGATGCCCGCGGGGGCCTCCCCGCGCGCGCGTCGCGCCGTCCCAGAAGAAGCCCGCCGACTCGACGGGTCATCTCCGCGCGCGCCCACCCCGGAGGGCGCGCGCCCTGTCCGCCCCGAGCCCTTCCGCTCCGCGCGGGCGTCCCCGCGGGACGCGGTCCGCGCCCGCTCGGGGCCCTCCATCGCGCGCGTGCACCCGCGCGCCGAGAGATGGGCGCGAGGCGGGGTCGACGCGACCGAGAAAACCGCGCAGCTCGTTCAAACCGTTGAGCGACGACATATAGGCCTATAGTCGACTACGAGCCGAGCGATCGAGGTTTATCCCGTAAATTTCAGATTCATCGAGAGCCGATCGATCGCCGCGATCACGCGGCCACGATTGACCACGATTAAAACCTGGGTTTCAATCATTTCGATAAAAAGATAGCGGTCCTCGCGGCTGGGTCAACAGACCCTGAAATCCTTCGACCGTTTTTTAATTTGTGAAAAAGTCGAAATCAACCGCGCGAATCCCCGTCGGATTCGAAACGATAGCCAATCGCGTTGACCTGGTGTCGGCAACCCTTATGACCTGGCATTTATTTCGCGGCTTTTTCCCCCGTCGCAGAGGCTTTTCGGAAAAAAGAACCGTGCGTTGTGCGATAACACAGTAATGAACGCGCACGCTCAGCTCGCGTTGCGGGCTCCCGCGGTCTTCCGCGGGAGGACCGCGGCGCGCCCTCGCGCGCGCGCCGCGAACGCGCGATGGGTATCGACGTCGCCGACGAGCGCGGCCCGATGCGACGGTCGCGCCGACGCGAGGCGCGCGATTTTCGGAACGAACGGAAGCGCCAAACGGGATGTTCGCGCGAGCGCGGCGGAGGTGCGTCCGGATGTCCCGACGCGGCGGCGCGCGCGAGCGCGAAATACCCCGTATCGTCTCGCCTGACCGTCCCTGACGCCTCTTCTGACCACGTCTCCCCCTCGCTACCCTCTTTCGCGCGCCGCGCAGGACTCCGGCGCGTCTCGCGCGAGCGTCGCGGTCACGGCGATTTCCTCGCCCGCGGAGGCGAACGCGGAGGTTGCGGAAACCTCATCGGCGCCGGCGAACGCGCCCGCGCCGATGCCCGACGCGCCGCGAATCAAGCCGCGCCCCAAGCCGGGTCCCGTCGCGCTCGACCGCCTGCAGGCGGTGGTGCTCGCGGGCGGGACGAGCTCGGGTAACCCGCTGACGAAGTTCGACGCGCGCGCGTCGCTCAAGTTCGGAGCGAGCTATCGCCTCATCGACTTCCCGATGGCCAACATCATCAACTCCGGCCTGAAGCGCGCGTTCGTGCTCACGCAGTTCAACTCCTACACCCTGAACCAGCACGTGCAGGCGGCGTACCCGCCTGAGGTGTTCGGGTTCGGGAGCCAAGGGTACGCGCGCGCGCCCACCTCCGCGTCGCCCGCGACGACCGCCCCCCACGCCCCTTCGATCTCGACGCGACCCAACGTTCCGCGAACCGAGGAAATCGAAATCGAAAATCGATTAACTCAGCGCGTAAACCGTGAAATGCTAATCGTATCGGCAACCGGCGGCAACCGTCAACCGTCGGCGAACGTCGTCCGCGGGTTCGTGACGGTTCACGCGGTTGTGGCGAGCGGGATTTCTAACCGAGTTTTTTTTAGCGAAGCGAAGCGAAGTGAAGCTCGCGGACTCGGACGAGTGTTCCGACGCCGGCCGAAGAGAGACTGACACGCCGTTCCCCCAACGCGACTCCTACAACGACCTACGCCCCTTTCGACACAACAGGTACGTGGACGTGCTCCCCAGCTTCCAGACGGTGGACGAGAAGGACTGGTCGTTCGGGAGCGCGGATTGCGTGCGGCGGCACTACAAAGCCGGCTCGCTCCGCGGACCTTCCTTCGTCGAGGAGCCGGAGGCGTACCTGATTCTCTCCGGCGAAGCGTTGTACCGCATGGACTATCAGGAGATGCTCCGGACGCACAACGAGACGGGTGCCGGGATCACGATCGCGACCGTTTCGAGAAGAATCGGGGACCTGGACGTGACCAACTTGGGCGTCTGTGGCGTGGCGCCGACGGAGGCGGGGACGCGCGCGAGGGGCGAGGTTTTCGCGTTCCAGGAGCGCCCGTCTATCGAGGAGCTGCAGACGGTGGCGGTTGGTTCGCCAGACGACGCGACGGACCCTCCGCTGACGGACTGCGACGTGCACGTGAACATGGGCGTGTACATCTTCAGCAAGGCTGCTATGGACAGCCTGCTCGGCGTCATCGAGCTGTGCTCGGAGCGGCTGGATTTCGGAAAGGATATCCTGCCGATGGCGATTTCCTCCGGCGTGGAGGTGCGCGCGCACCTGCACGAGGGGTACTGGCAGCCCATTCGCAATTTGCGCGAGTGGTACGACGCCAACCTGTCGCTGTGCAAGACGAAGAGCGACGAGCAAAACGCGATGAGCATGATTGACGCCGAGTTTCCCATCTACACCGTGCCGCGCTGCTTACCGCCGGCGCGCTTCCGCGGCGAGGTGTACTCGGAGGGCTCCATCGTGTCCGAGGGCGTGGTGGTCGGCGACGGCGCCGTCGTGGTGGACTCCATCGTGGGCCCGTGCGTGGTGCTGGGAGAGGGCGTGCAGGTGCGCGGAAGTATCTTCATCGGGCACCAGGAGACGGGGTACCTGCACGGCGACGGCGCGCCGGACGTGGGCAAAAACTCTGTGCTGAAGAATTGCGTCGTGCACTCGGACGTGGTGATCGGCGAGGGGTGCGTGCTGACCAACGAGGCGGGCGTGCTGGAGCACAACGGCGTGGACATCCAGAGCGGGAAGGGGTACATGATCCAGGACGGGATCATCGTGTTCATGCCGGGCACTACGGTTGAGCCGGGCACGGTGATTTGATCAAAGAAAAGGGTCGACGACGGGCCGAACGCGCGGGACTCTGTCGCGGAGGGAGGTTGCGAAGAAGACGGCGAGCGCTCGAAGAAAGAAGAGAGACGCCGCGAGTTGGAGTTGGTTTTGTTTTGTCGCGAAGTGCACCACCACGACGCGCGTCGTGGTTTAAGGTTTTGATTTGTACGAAAGGTATTAGCTATACGCCGCGCCTATCAATAAAAGCTATCAATAAAAGAAGAGCGTCACCGCGATTTCTTCTCGGCGTCGCGCGGCGAGTCTTGCGAGAGCCCCGCGTCGCGCCGCGCGAACTGGTACCACAGCCACACCGTCGCGGGCGTCCCGCAGTGCCACAGCGCGTGCGCGTCCAGCAGCCCGTACACGGGCGGGAAGTCCAGCACCTCCGCGAGCGCGCACGCGTTCCAAGCCAAACAACACGCCGCCAGGTAGTTTCGGCCGGGCCGTTTCCCTTCTCTCTTCCCGAAAAACGCCCACCGCAGCATGACTACCCAGTGAAACACCGCCACGCACACCATCACCGCCATGTTGTGCTGGAAGTGGTACTTCGTGCCGTCCTCCTGGCGGCGGTTGACGTACCACAGGTGCGCCAAGAAGCAAAAGGCGAAGCACGCGAGCGCGCCCGCCAAACGCCGCGGCTCGGCGATTGCGCGCGTCCGCGCCACCGCCGCAAAGGCGGCGAAGAAGAAGATGGCGTTCGCCGCGCCGTAATCCAACGCGTGCGTCCACGGCGTGTCTCTGGCGTGGAACACCGCGCTCCACAGCCAGCCGTGCGTCTGCACGACGCCGTTCGCGAACCAGAGGGACGCGGAGAGGCGGGGGGGGAAGACGGACGCCGCGCCTCGCGCGTCTTCGATTCGACGCCCCGCGCTCGCCCTCCACAGTTCCGGCAGGAACCAGACGTGCACGGCGGCGTTCGCGAGCGACGCGACGCAGGAGACGATCTCTTGCACGCCCAGCACGCGCTCGAAGGACCACTTGCCGTAGTACTTGGCGGTGTTCAGGCCCTCCGCGGCGCGGACGCGGACGACGGTGCGCATGCACCTGTACTTGCAGTCGGACGCGCAGTCCCAGCCGGTGAGCCGCATCGCGAGCGTGAACTCGGGGGGGAACTCGCCCGGGCCGAGCATCGAGCCGTCCCTCGCGCACGCGGGGACGCACCCACCGGTGGTGAAGGGCGCACCCTTGTGCGTGACGTGCGCGCACCCCTCGATGTTGCAGGTGTCCATGCACGACAGGAACAGCCGCGAGTAATAGGAGAAGTCCTCGTTCGGATCGGTCGCCTTGGCTATCTTCGCGCCGGCGGCGGGGGTGGGCGCGATGCATACCAGAAGAGCGAAGCACGTCAACACACCCCGCGCGAAGCCCGACATGTCACGCCGTCCCGACATCCTCCTCTGCGTCGCGGCGACTGCGCGCGCTCCGTTCGTTGTTACCACCAAGGCAATATTCGTGAGGTGCTGCTGACGCGACCTTGGCAGTGTCCAGAAGTTGCTGAGAGTTGCCGGGCGCGGGCGGCCGGGCGGCGGGCGCCCAAAAAACTGTAACCGCAATCTCCGAGCGCCTTCCCGCAGAGTCGCTCGCGCGGGGGCGGTCGAGGCGCGGGACCGGACGCGGCGTGCGGCGGTGTTCTTCGCGCCACGATGAACGGCTCGACGGCGAGCGGCGCGGAGGAAACCCCCCGCACGTCCGTGAAGCGCCGCGCGAAGGATGCGGCTCAGGAAGCTTCGTTCGCGTACCACGCGAAGATGGTGACGTACCTTCTGGCGTGGAGCCTGGTGAGCGGGCTGATCATCATCCTGAACAACTGGGTCATGCACTACGACGGCTTCCCGTTCCCCATCGCGCTCTCCGCGACGGGCCCGCTGTTCAGCTGGGTGGTGAGCGCCGTGTTGGTGGCCTCGGGGCACACGAGGCTGGAGCGGCACATGACGTTCAAGACGTGGATGAAACAGGTGTTCCCCATCGGGTTCTTCACCGCCGTCACCTACGCCACCGGGAACGAGCTGTACCTCTACATGTCCGTCTCGTTCATCCAGATGATGAAGAGCATGAGCCCGATCGTCGTGTTGTTCCTGCTCGTGGCGTTCAAGTTGGACGTCCTCACCACCCCGAAACTCGTCGCCGTCGCGACAATGTCCGCCGGCATGCTCGTCGCGTGCCACGCCGAGCCCTCATTCAATCTAATCGGCTTAGCGCTGATGGTCGTCGGCGAGGCCGCCGAGGCGATGCGCATGGTGTTCTTCCAGCAGCTTCTCGGCGTGGCGCAGTTTGGTTTAATCGAGGGGCTGTTCTACACGTGCCCCGCGAACTTCTTCTTCCTGTGCGTCGGCGTCGCCGTCTTCGAGGAGGGCGAGATCAAAAAGCCGGAGAACTACGAGCGCGTGTTGCGAAACCCGGGCCCGTACCTGTGCATCTCTGCGTTGGGTTTCTTGGTCATCCTCACGACGCTCGGCGTGATTCAGACGTGCGGCTCGCTCACCTTCAAAGCCGCGGGGCAGGTGAGGAACATAGGCATCATCATCGTGAGCATGGCGGTGTTCGGGGACCGCGTGACGGTCACGCAGGCGGTGGGGTACGCCATCAACGTCGTCGGCTTCTGCGTGTACCAGGTGGTGAAGACGCGCGAGGACCTGCATAATTTGCGGGAGGAGTTTGCGCGCGAGGCGCTGGACGGAGACGAGGGTGTTCGTATTGCCGCGGGAGGGGAGGACGCCACGGCGAAGACGCCGCTGCTGGACCGCGCGGGGTCGCCGCTGGGGGGGGACAAGAGGGGGCGTGGCGTTTCGAGCGGGGTATAGTGGGCTGTAGCGGGGTAGATTAGTACTACCGACGACGACAAAATTAGACGGAGCGACTTCAAACGCGAAAGCGAGGGTATTCGTAGCTACGACGTACGATACACCACATGACGCGATACACACATCACCCCGCCGCCTGCGCGGCGGCGTCGCACCGCGCCTCCGCTTCGTCCGCGAGCGCGGCGAGCCGCTCTACGACGGCTCGCGCGGCGAGCGCCTCGGCGCGCGCGTCGAGCGCTTCGGATTCCGACGCGCGCGCCTCCTTCTCGGCAACCGCCGCCGACGCCGCCGCGCGACGCGCGCGCGCTACGCTCGCCTCAGACGCGGCTTCGGCCTTGGCGCAGGTGGCGTCCGCCGTCTTGAGCGCGCGCGTCGCTACGGCGAGCGCGGAGGACGCCTCCGCGGCGGCGCGCTCCAGTCGGTCCGCCAGCGCTCGCGGATCTTCGGCGGCGGCGGCCGTCGCGTCGGCGCGCGCCGCGGGTGTCTTCGCCCCCCCGAACATCGACGCGAGCGTCTCGCGGTTGCGCGCCACGTTCGCCGCGCGGACGCGCTCGAAGTCAGTCAGACGCGCGTCCGTGGCGGCACTCGACCCGTCGCCGTCGCCGACTCCAGGCTTGCGATGCGTACGCTTTTTCCTCGCTTTTTCCTCGCGCGGCCGGATCGGGGCCTCGTGCAGCGCGAACCGCTTGCGGCCGCCGCGCAGGGAAACCTCGTCCAGCCACGCGTCCATCGGGTCGCGCGGAGGAGGAGGCGGAGGATCCGTCGCGGGACCCGTGGTTGGATCCGTGGGAGTCTTTTTTGTCGTCGTGGAAGCTTCACCTCGAGTCGTGCTCCTCAAAGCGTCCTCCTCCGTCTCCTCGTCCAAATCTGTTCGGTCCCCCGCGTCTCGCGTGTCGTCCTCCGTCTTCTCCACTTTCCTCCACCCCTCGCTCGCGCCGTCCTCGGAGCGGCTCTCCTCGGCGTCCCTCGGCGCCGACGCCGCGGGCAGCGCGAAGGGCGAAGGGCGCGCCGAATCCAACACTTCCCTCGCGCCCGTCGGGTCGCCGTTCCGGATGTCCGTCCCGTTCTTATCAGCCTTGAGCGCCAGCGCGTGCCCCTTCCTGGCCACCGAGAACGCCTTGAGCTCGCGGTCGGTGAGCGGCGCGGCGCATCCCTGCGAGGGGTAGGCGAACCCGCACCGCCACGTGGCGCTCGCGCCGATCTGCGCGAGAGACTGCGTGGGGGGTATCTCCCGCCATCGGTCGCACTTGTCGCACGCGACCCAGGAATCGCGGAATCGCGTCGCCGCCGCGACGTGCAGCCTGTCGGTGAGCCGCTCGAACGCGGCTTCTTCCATGAACGCCGCGTCGAAGGGCACGTTAAACTCGCCCGCGTGGTGGAACTCGTCGAAGAAGCGGCGGTAGGTGGCGAGCTTCGTCGCCTTCGAGGCCACGGGCGACACGAGGCAAAACACCGCGATGCCGAACCCGATCGGCGTGTGGTCGTAGTCCTTGAACATGATGGCATCGCGTCTAAGGAACACGCGCGGGAAAGGAAGCAGTCTCTGGAAGTAGCTCGTGTCCGTGCTGTTCCGGCACACCAGCAGGATCCCGGGGCAAAACCCCCACTCCACCTCGTTGATGGCGCGGTTGATGAACCGCCACTGCACGGAGGACTCGTACGAGGGGTTCAGTATGACGTGGAACCCCTTCCAAGAGTTTTCCTGCTTTAAGCCGTCGTCGGCTTTGTCGTACGTCTTCTCGGCGGGGATGTTCGGCCGGCGCTTGGAGTTGGTGCACGGATCTAGCAAACCGCGGATGATGGGCTTTTCGATCGTCGGCAGGTTTAAATCGAACACGCGACACCCGGCGTCGATCACCCAGTCCGGGGTCAGACCGTCCTTCTCGCCGTCCTCTCGCGGCTCGTACACGCGAGCCGCGTGCCGCGGGTCCACGGGCGCGCCGAGCGCAAAGGCCCTCTTCCTCCGTCCGTTTCCGTTCGTCACACCGGTCCCCTCGTCTCCGGAGTCCTCCTCGCCGGACTCCTCCTCCCCCTCGCTGGCGCTCCACGTGGGGACCCAGGCCCCCATGCAGGCCTCCTCCGCCTCCTCCAGCGCCTTGCGCGCCACGGAGGCCACCACGCGCAGACCGTGCTTCCCCTTCTTTTTCGGGGCGGACCGCCGCGTCGCGATCGCCAGAAGTCGCGCCGAGAACGCGTCGTGCCGCTCGCGCGCGCGAAACGCGTCGCGCGCGTCCGAATCTCCAACGCTCGTTCCCGTCCCTTCTCGTCCCTCCGGCGATGCGAGACGCTCGCGCGAAACCTCCGCGTCGCCGACCCGGGGGATTTTGCAGACTAATTGCCCGTCCGCGTCCAAACGTTCGTGTTCGTGAACGAAAAAAGGCACGAGTGTATCTGCTCCCGCCCACGCGAACGAGCCGTCGCCGAAACACCGAACCAGCGCCATGGGCGTGGACGGCGGCGCGCCGCGGCTTCGCCACAGCCGTTCGATTTGCGAACAGTTGCGCAGTTTCCACACGCGCCCGGGCCACCAGAGCGCGCTCGGGTCGTCCGCGTCGAACGAGCCGTCGTCGTTGTCACGCGTCGGAGACAAGCTTCCGTTAGTCGCGTTAGTCGCGTTCGCGCTCGTGTTGTTCTGATGCGTCGAAGGCTGGCTCTTCTTGGACGAAAGGCGCGCCCACACCAGGTCGCCGGCGGCGTACCCGGGAGGCGGCGGAAGCTCCTTCTCCGGGACGCGCGTCTGCCAGTCCACGTCGCACAGCGGCTTTTCGTCGTCCGAGTCGTCCGAGTCGTCCGAGTCGGAAGCGTGCGTCTCGGATGGGTTGTTTGGAGTTGGATCGGAAGCGTCGTCGTCTCCGAAGTGTTCTTCGCTTTTGTCAAAAGGACGTTCGTCTTCCTTCGCGTCCGCGGCCGGCGGCTTTTGTTCTTTTTTTTGGCATCTCGGCGGTTTACGTCGCGCGCGAGTTTTAGTCGACGGTTTCGGTGTCTGGCCCTTCGCGCGGGACTTGCCCTTCCCGCCGGGACCCCACAGCGTGGCGGGGACGAATAAGGGCTCCGGGGCGCGCCGTTTGCGGCCGGTGGTGTTGAGCTCCTCCGCCAAACGACGCGCGAGGACCTCGTCCGACACGGGAACCTGCTCCCGCGCGGGCATGTCGAACGCGTCACCACCTGTTGTCGGGACTTCCGAGATGATGTTCGTGCGCGCTCTCCCGGACGCGTCGCGCCCCCGATCAAAGGGCGCGGCGGCGTCCGCGGACGCGTCGCGGATCGCGTCGGGTGCGTCGGACATCGAGAGGCGCGCGTGACGGGTGACCCGTCGCGGTCCTGACAGCGTCCGGCGCGAGCGATCGGAATGACACATATTGCCGAAGTTCGAGACGCTCTCGTCGGTTCTAGAAACCGATCGACGCCAATCCGAGCTCCCGAGCTCGGCCGGTCGAAAGAGGTCTATCGCTACGACACGTAAAAAAGTTAACAACGCTCTCATTCACCTTTCGCGTAAACCTCGCGCTTCTCAGCTCCCCTTGGCCGCCTTCCCCGCGGACGCTCTTTGGTCGCGCGCCTTGACCCGCATCTCTCCCGCCCTCTGTTCGAACCCGACGTGCGCCGCCGCCGAACACGTCAGCAGCGACCAGGCGAGGAACAAAAGCGCGTCTTTCGTGCCGCGCGCGAAATACGCTCTTACGAGCTCGTCTAAACCGTCTACGCCCACGACGTACCCGACCATGTTCCCCGCGATCAGGACGTGCACGTTGACCGCGCCCATGAACGACCGCGCTACTCGAAACCCGACGGTGTCCCTTGAACTGACCGTGGGAAACAGTTTTCGACCGATCTCTTTGACCAAAAGTTCCGGCGCTAAAAACGCGGCGAACACGACGCACCACCCGATGAGACGGTGGTTGATTTTATCGTGCCACGCGGCGACGAACCCGAAAACCGCCCACGCGTTGAGTAAGCGGTACTTCGCCCCACCTAAAGGCACGTACACGTACCGCACCAGCCACTTGTTGTACGAGGCGTGCCACCCCTTCCAAAAACCCAGAATGGTGGCGTTGTTGTTCACGCACCGCAGCATGTTCTCGGGCGCCTCCACGCCGCTCGCCAGCGCCCATACGCGGAAGAAACGCCACATCACCGTGAACTTGAGGTACATGAAGTTGAGCGTCGCCAGGCTCGTCGCGCCAACCTCGAAGGGACCGAAAGCGCCGGAAATTCCGTCGCGCGTCCACACGCGCGTGACCGCCATGGCGTTCGTGTACACGAGGTGCGTCCAGACTTCGAGCAGCAGAAACACGAGGCCGAACTTGAGAAGCGCGTAGCGGAAAACCGCCCGACGCGAGTGCGACGTCTGCGCGTTTCGCAGCTGCGGCGCGAACCCGTCAAACGCCGCCGTCGGGCCCGCCAGGTACAGCGGCGGGTACAGGCAGTACGCCAAGTACTCGAAAAACGAGTATTTGATGCTGTCCGGCGGGTCACGGACCAGGCTGTCGTAATCGCGCGCGTTCGCGTTTTTTAAGAGTGTACTTTTCGTCGCGGAGGCTTCGACGGGTACCGTTCTTCGGTTTGTCTTCGGCTCCGTTTCGGGAGACTCGGGCGCGTTCGCGGCGCGCGCGGCGGGGGCGGCGGGCGCGTTCGCGGGGTCTTCGATTGCCTCCCCCTCGATTGCCTTCGTTCGCGTCTTCGGCTCCGGTTTCGTCCGCTTCTGTGCGTCCCGCGCGCGGCGGCGGTGCAGGTCCGCTCCGAAGCTGATCAGCCGGAGCACGAGCAGGTTGAAGTGCACCCACCAGCGGGGCAGGATGCCCTGGAACGCCGCGTCCAGCGGCGCGAACAAGGGCCCGCCGACGCCGGCGAACGACCAGTCTTGCGCGGTGTACTGCACCGCCGCCAGCGCGGCGAGCGCGCTGACCCACACGGCGGCGAGTCCGATTCTGGGGCGCCCCGCGAACACGCGGCAGACGCAGTAGTGCGCGCAGAGCAGCGATAAAATCCAGAGCGACCGCGCGCCGTGCAGGTACGCCGCGACGACTGCGCCGTACAAAGCGTGGAACGCCGGCATGGCGTTCGGGCCGAGCGTCCTCCGCGCCACCGCCACGAGCGGCGCGGTGACCAGCGCGGCGCCGAGCAACGTGGGGAAGGGCGTTCGGAACCCGCGCCACTGCGCGTCAGAGAGGTCTACCTGGCGCCCGAACAGCCAACCCGGCTGTAGGCCGGGGAGTCGCGCGGGTCTCTGCGAGACGCCCGCGTCGACGCCATCCGAAAACCCGAGGGACGACTCCGCACGCGCGCTCCACGCGCGCCATCCCGCGGACACGCCTCGGTCGTACTTCACGGACATCAGCGCGCACTTCGCGGTGCACACCGCGTCCAGGAGCACCGCGATGGAGAGCGCGAGCGCCATCTCCGAGGCGGGCGCCTTGGGGGGCGGAGGCTCCGCCCCCGGCGTCTTCGCAGGCATGGTGGCGCGCGCGCTGCAAAGTGTCTGCGCCCTTCAACAACAACAGGGGCGAACAGGTCGAGTGATGACGCGTCTCTTCGTTTCGCGTTGTCGAATCCCTTGAATCCGAGGTGACGTGGTCACGCCCGAGCACAACTCCGAGCACCGCCATCATGAAGTTCACGCACGCCGTCCTCCTGTTCGCCCTCGTCGGCGGCGCGACCGCGCGCGCCGTCCCCGTCGAGAACGCCCGCCTGGTCGCCCCCGGCGACGACGCCCCGCTCGTGATGCGGCTCTCGGAGGATTTCCTCGCCGAGGCGACCGCCTCGCTCGACGCGGTGGGCGCGCACAAGCTGCCGTACAGCAACCCGTCCACCGGCGATTGCATGGAGGGCGAGTCCTCCGTGTCCATCGGCGGTCTCCCCGGCGCGTTCTGCTCCCCCTCGTGCGGGCCCGCCACGCCCTGCCCCAAGGACACGCACTTCGGCGCAACCGCGGAGGGCCAATGCGTGCTGGAGACGCCCGGCCACAACCAGCCCACGCAGTGTGCGCTGATTTGCAAGCCGGGCGCCGGCGGCTGCCCCCGCGGCGCGTCGTGCCAGCCCATCCAGGGCCTCGGCATATGCACGTACCCCACCGGCCCCCGCGAGGAGACGCCCGAGGAGACGCCCGAGGAGACGCCCGAGGAGGAGACCCACTGAGAGGTCGGGCGAATCGCGCGCGCGCGACGTACAAAAGTGTAAGCGCCTCCTGAGGAATCATTTTCGCTATGCCTATAAAAGTTTGTCACAAAGACCTTTGTCACACAAAGCTACGTCTGGTTTCCGCGCGTTCCAAAACTCTCGACCGCCTCGTACTCCTTCTTGGGCAGCGGCGCGTGGTACACCAGCGAGTGGAACACCCAGTGCCAGTCCACCACGGGCACGCCCAGCGCCCTGCCCACGGCGACGCCGGACCCGTCGCCGCCGTCCACGACCGCCGTCGCGCCCTCCGCCCACCCGAACCGCTCCAAATCCGTCTCCTCCTCGGCGCTCGCCTGCGAGTCAGGCACCGACTCGGGAATCTCCGTCTCGCAGAAACGATCTCCGACGTCGTTTTCGTTTTCGTTTTCGTTCGCGTTTCTCGTCTTACCGCGCGGCGTTCCGCGCCCGAGCGCGCCCGGCGCGCGACAGAGCACCGCCTCCGCGCCGCCCGCGAGAAGCAGACGCTCCATCTCCGCGACCAGCAGGCGCGCCGGCGCGGACGCCACCGCCACCACCTCCCCGGCGAACGCGCCGGGCGCGCCCGCCGCGACGCGCCGGCGGCCGCCCGCGGGTCCGACCCCGAAAACCGCGAGCGCTTTCGTTTCGTCACGCACTTCATCGTCATCACTCCTGCCCGGCGCGACCCAGCTTCCGTCCTCGGCGCGGCGCCCGCGCCCCAGGTCCTCGAGCTCGAAGTCCCGCTCGGGGAGCCACCGGTTTGCCTCCGCGCACCGCTCCAGGTACGAGAAAGGAAGCACCCACGCACCCCGCGCCACCGCCTCCAGGTACTTCACCGTGCGCGAGCGCACAAACGTGTTCGTCTCATCAACGTCCATCAGGAGGTGCGTCGCGCGCGCGGGGAAGCCCTCGGCGTTTGCCGCGGCGGTCGCGGGTTCGATTCCCGTCGGGTCCCCCCCCGCCTTTTTTGTCGCGTCGTTCGCGCGCGCCACAGCCTCGGCGAGCGCCGCCGCCTTTCTCTTACCCCAGGCGCCTCCGAGCGACGCGCTCCGTGCTGAAGTGGACGGCGCGGCGTACGCGTACGCAAAGACGCGGGACCCGCGGGCGCGAGATAAAGACCGTCCGTCGCGTTCGTCCGCGTTTTGAGTCGTTGTCGCCGCGTCCGGCGGTTCGCTCGTTTGTTTTTTTTCCACCCGAAACGACGCGTCGTCGTCGTCGTCGTTTGTTTCGTCTCGCTCGTCGCGCAGCGCGATCTCGATGAGCTGCTCCACCAGCTCATCGTCCAGCTTTTCCAGCTCGGCGAGCAGCTTCTTGAGCGCGTGCGTGAGGCGCTTCGGCGGGGGCTTCCCGTGTGCCGCCGCGTACAGACGCCGCGCCTGCGGCGCAGTCAGACGCCGCACGCGCGACGTCCCGCGCGGCGTCGCGGAGGCGACGAGTTTTGGAGGACTCGGAGGACTCGGAGGATTCGTCGCCGCGACGGAGACTGTCGGAGACTGTTTTTCTTTCGTGCCGCACGGCGTGTTGAGACTCGCGCGACTTCCGCGCGCGTTATGGCGCGTTTTATCGCTTCGGAACGTGCCGTTCGGGTCGGTGTTTTGCGTGTCGCGGTAGCTGACGTAGATGGGCGTCGGGCTGGGAAGCGTCTCGGAGGCGCTCCGGGCGTTTTCGTAAACGTTTTCGTCTTCGTCTTGGTCGCGCGGCGCCGGCGCCGTCTCGCGTTTTCGTTTTTCGTTCGCGCTCATCGCCGTCTCGAGACGCGCCGCGAGGAACGCCAACGCGGCGTCGATCGAGCGCACGTCGCTCGCGAGCTCGCGGCACCTCGCCGGCGTCGGAACGGCGAGAGCGAGGCTCGCGTCGGTCTCCGGGGTCCGCGCGGATTCGCGAACCCGCGCGTCCGCGTCTTTTTCCTCCACGCGTGTGCTCTCCGCCGCGAACCTCGCGAGCGCCGACTCGATCTGCTCGATGACGCCGTTGTAGGTCTGGTTCACGCGCAGGTCCTTGAAGTGCAGGGGCATCCCGCACTGCGGGCATTTGCTCTCGTACACGCCGTGGCCCTGCAGCTTGTCCTCCACGCACGCCAGGCAGAACGTGTGGCAGCAGGGCAACGTCGCCGGATCCCGCAAAACGCCCTCGCAGATCTCGCACGTGAGCTCGTCGCTCAGCCTCTTGACGCCCGCGTGCTTGGACGGGCGGAGGTCGTCGTACCCGTCCATCGCCGCCGCCTCGGCCATCGCCGCCGCGACGGAGGCGCGCCGCTTCGTGGGGGGCATGCCGGCCGCGCGACGCAGTGGCGGTTCAAAAAGTTGGCACACCCGAACAATTCGTCGCGCAGCCGGACGCCGGACCGAGGGCGAGTGAGCGACCACGCGCGATTCTACGAGACGACTACGTTACACGCGAGGACTACTACTTCATCGCGGGGTGCGGCTCGACCCCCCGCGGCACGACCCCCGGCCCGTGCGTCCTGACGCCGCTCTGCGCGACCGCCTCGTCCGTCTCGTCGAACCCGTCCGAGCGGAAGAAGGTGTAGGACAGGATGACGTCGTTCACGTCCGCCATGGCGGGATCCGTCGCGAACTCGGGGTCGAGGTAGAAAAACACCGGCATGTCCACCTCTTCGCCCCCGCGCAGACGCTGTTCCTCGAAACAGAAACACTGCACTTTGTTGAAGTAGCTCCCGGCTTTGTTCGGCTGCACGTTATAGGTCGCGACGCCCACCACCGGTTCCTTCGATCGGTTCTTCGCGGTGAAGAACGCAAGGGTCGTCTCGCCGGGCCGCACGACGACGTTTTTCTGCGTCGGCGCGAATCGCCAAGGCATGCCCTCGGCGACGTCGGCGTTGAACGAGACGGTCACCGCGCGGGCAGACGCGGCGGCTTTGGTTCGCTCTGGCAAAGACTCAGACTCCCGCAGCTTGTCCTCGATGGTCTTGCGCCGCGTCGTGCCCCCGAAACCCGTCGCCTGGCAGAACATGCGGTACAGAGGCACGGACGCGTACGTCGCGCCGACCATGCCCACGGCGAGCGCCAGAAGGTAGATGCCGCCCGCGCTGGCGCTGCCTCGAGCGCGCGCGTTGACGGACGCGATGTGCGCCGCGCGCGCCTGTCTCGACGCCTCTCGCTTCGAGGCAGCCTCCGCGGAAGACGAAGGCGGCGCCGAGGACGAGGGGGCGCGCGAGGCGAACGCGCGCGCGCGAGCGCCGCGCGCGGCGAGACCCGCAGCCGCGGAGGACACCGCCGAGCCCCCGTGGGTCCACGTGTTCGCGCGCCAGCCGTCTACGGTGGGCGGAGACCACGGGTGCGGCGCGCGCGCCGCGGCGGACGGCGCGCCGTGCGACGCCGCCGCCGCCACCACGCGACGCACGCCGTGCCTCAGCATGCCGCGGGGGACTTGCGCAGCAGCAAGTGGCGCCAAAGGGCGCGTCGTCGGTGCCGAGATCGGTCTCATCACGCACGAGCGCGCGTGTCGATCGCGATTTATTACCACACTGCGACGAAATTTCGGTGAAGGTGGAAAAAGCCGTTGATGAGCGCCGCGCGGCGCGGTCGCGACGACACACCACCGCGCGCGGTCTGGTCGAGCCCCATCTCCGGGCTCCCCGCGCGTGGCGATGGCGATGGAGGAGACACGTACGTCCGCGCGCGCCCCTTCGAGCCCGTCATCCTCCCCCGCGCCCTCCGATCTCCGTGAGCTACTCGGCACTGACGATGACGAAACGCCCGATGTGACGAACGTCTTGGAGCGCGCGACTGACCGCGACTCCCACGCACCATCCCATCCCCTAATGTCGCAGCGACGCAACCGGACGCGCGTGGCGACGCGCCGAGCCTCGTCGCGCTCGAGAGTCTCGCGGCGGCTTCCCCCGCGACGAACGCGCAGTCGACACCCGCGGTTCCGCCCGCGGACGACGCCCCTTCTCGGCGCCTGGCGGACGTGTCCGCCAAGTTTTCCCAGTTTTACAGCGACCTCGAGTCAGAGAAGGCGCGCCGCAGCGAGGCTGAGCTCGGGCGGCGCAACCAGCTGTTCGAGCAGGTGCAGCGCATCGAGCTGGACGTCGAGGCGGAGGCGCGCAGGCGTCGTGAGTCCGAACGTTTGCTCAGTGAAAAGATCGCCGCGGACATGGCGCAGAGCGAGGCGAGGGTCGAAACAAAACTTCGCGAGGTTTCCAGCGAGCTCGCGCGGAGCGTGGATCTGCTTCGCAAGACTGTTTCTGAGTTACGCGAGGGTCTGAGGGAGGAGCGTGTACAGAGACGGGAAGACGTCGAGCGGTTAGCGGAGCACGTCGTGGAGCGCGTGGAGGAGTGCGCGAGCGGCATCGACGACGAAAGAGTCGCGCGTCTGGAACGTGAAGCGCTCACCTTGAAGCGCGTCGGGGAAGACGTGCTTCGCATCTCGGAAAAAGTGGATGACGAACGCTCTACGCGCGAGACGTGCGTCGCGAACTTGTCGAGCGACCTGGACGCGTTGCGGTCACGAGAAACGAACGAATCTGATGCGTTTCAGCAGATGGTTCTGTCGGACCTCGCCGCGATCAAAACCGCGCTGAACGAAGAGAAACGCGAACGAGTCGGCGAGGATGAGCGCATCGTCGGCGCGCTCAACGCGTACGCGCGAGTCACGCAGGAGAGCCTGAAACTGGTCAACCGAAGCGATTAGTTTTCGTACGACGCTATGCCGCGTCCGAAGATCTTCGTCGCGGTCACTACTCTAGCTCGTAGTAGAGGTGCTCTCTCGTGTGACGTAGGTACGCATCCCATCGGACCGTGGTCGTATCTGCGTGCGCGCGCTTTTGTGTAGCGCGTGTCGTGAGACGGTAGAGAGATCGGTGTCGTGAAGCGACCGCGCGTCGCGGGTACGCGCCGAAAACATGTTAACAAATCCCGCGAAACTCTCGAGCGTTACGAAACAAGTCGCGACGGGCGACGCGCGTCGAATATTCTCGGCTTTCTCGGGTGCTCCGATGGGCGGGCGCCGGGGCGGGCCACCGCACACCGCGACGCGCAGAGTCGCCGGGTTCGGCGCCCCTGGGATGCTCAGGGGGGTGGTGTCTGCGGCCAGTCTCGCGAGAAGGACGACCGCGGTGGGCGCGCGCGAGGCGCGACAGGTGCACGCCATGACGTGCGCGCGAGGTCCGGCATCTGGGGTTGGGGATGGCGCGTCCGCGGTGGAGCGGTTGTTCGACCGGTGTCAGGAGGTGCTCGGCGCGTTGCCCAACGGCACGGCCGCGACCGTGGCCGATGTGAGCGTCATCGTGCCGCTCATGGACCGCATCACGCCCGCGGACCTCGGCATCGTCCCGCCGACGCGCGCGGCCAACCCCCTCGCTCTCCGGCTGTTTGGCCGATCCGGACCCGGACCAGGAGCGTACCCGCCGTTGGAGTACCTCAAGCTGCACGATTGCGCGGCGTTCACGATGGGCGTGTTTCGCTTCCCGGAGAACGGCACGATCCCCCTGCACGACCACCCGGGCATGACCGTGGTCTCGAAGCTGCTCTACGGGCGCGTGCGCGTGCTCTCGTACGACTGGGCGGAGGCGGAGTCGCCGTCCACGACGCGCGTCCCGCGACGCGCGCGACTGGTCGCGGACCGGATCATCCAGGCGCCCATCCAGCCCCTCTCGTTGTACCCGGACGACGCGAACGTGCACATGTTCCACGCGCTCACGCCCGCGGCGCTGCTGGACGTCCTCGCGCCGCCGTACGCCGTCGGCGAAGGCCGCGACTGCCACTACTTCGCCGAGGTCCCGCGCGGCCCGCGCGGGGAGGCGTGCGGCGAGGACGAGGCGTGGCTGCTGGAGACGGAGTGCCCGGAGAGCTTCGAGGTGAACCGGGGAACGTACCTCGGGCCCAAGGTGGGGAGCGAGGCCGAGGCGGGTTGAGCCGCGGAGAGGCGACGAGCGGAGCGGGGGAAGATGGGGTGTGCGTTGCGCGGTGCATTCGCGGTCGGCGCGGTTTTCCGACAAAGGAGAATCCATACAAAAAAGAAGAGCGGAGCTTTTTTTATCGACGCGCGACGTCTCGCGCGTCGGGTCTCGTCGTCGCGACGGCGGACGGCGGTCGTCATCGTTCTCAACTCGTGCTTAGCTATAAAAAATACGTCTCTCATACGTCTCTCACCTCAGCGCCTCGCTCACTTCGTCCGTCCCGTCCGCGTCGAAGAGGTGCTTGTAGTCCGGGTTCGCGGTGATCTTGTACGACGACATGCCGGTGAGGCGCTTCTGCGAGATCACCAAAGGCAAGGGGGGGCATCCCTCGAGATCCATCGACCTCGCCGCGAGCTTTTTGCGGATAAACAGCGTCACCTCGGCGATCACGAAGAGCGACGAGACGGCGACGAACCCGATGAAGGGAATCAGCCCGTTGACGCGCGCGATGCGCGCGCCTATGTCGTACTGCGCGTCCGTCTGTTTCATCCCATCCACCCACGCCTCAGAGCCGCTCTCTGATACTCCGGAGACGACGTACGAAGGCGCGTCGCGCGTGCCGAAGGCCCAGACGGCGACGGCGAAGTGCAGCGCCACGGCGACGGGCATGGAGTGGATGAGCAGCGCCGCGAGCTTGGCGCTGTATCGCGGCGGGTTCGCGCAGTAGCGCACTAACATGACGCGGTCGATGACGATGGACATCGCGATGAACACCACCATCGCGACGTGCACGAGCGGGATCCCCGCGGAGAAGATGAGCGAGTACACGACTTGCGCGATGAACTGGCCGTACCGCTCCGAGAGCAGAAACGGCGGCGGCGTGGTGAGCTCGTTCAGCTCGCGCTGCGACTTGACCTTGTCCGTGAAGTACCAGCGGTTTAAGCGCCAGATCACCACCGGCGTGAGGAGCGTGAACGGGAACGACCCGGCGTTCAAAATCACGATCTGCGCGAACTTGTTGGAGAAGTCCGAGTACCAGTACCCGGACATGTCCGGGTGGCCCCCCTTGAACAGGAACGGGATCCCGGCGAGCGCGTCAATCTGCGCCGCCATGAACAGCGGCAAAAACGCCATGTTCACCACCAGCGCCGCGATCATGTACGACGCGATCGCCAGCTCCTTCTTCGTCAAACTCTGCGGGTGTTCCCAGTACGCCAGCTGGTTACACAGCTCCTTCAGGATGAGGTTCATCACCGTCGACACCGCCACCGCGATGCCCAGGTACGCGATGGACAAAAGCTGGTCGTCCCAGTACTCCTTGCAAAACGCGCCCAAGCCGTCGACGTCGTCGTTGTACGCGGAGAAGCCCTTCTCCTTGCAGTAGCAGTGGTGGCACACGTGCGCGGCACACTCGTCCACGTTGGAGTCGGGGAAGATCCCACCGGACCAAGACGATGTGGAATCAGACGCGGACGCGCGGAACGCCGCCGCCGCGCTCGCGTTGGCGTCGTTCACGAAAAAGCCGTTCGCCGCCGAGACGTCGGCGACCCACACGCCAAACTCGACGTGCGCCTTGCACGCGAACACGTCCGTGTCCTGTTCTATGAACGGCGCGATGTCCGCTCGCGCGCCCGGGTTCGCCAAAGAAGTGCTCTCCAGATCCCAGATCGCCGGGCAGTCCAACAACTCGCCGCCGGCGCCGACGTCGGCGCACGTCGCGTACGGGTTGAGCGAGTTGTTCGCCGCCATCGCCGCGCCGATCACCGCCAGCGACACGAGCAGCACGAACGTCATGATCGCCGCGGACCGCAGCTTCCTTTTCCACATCGTCT
>Ga0222719_10001547_pt1 | contig 22092 bp, 19 predicted proteins | sample C33_34DmetaG_FD_165039 | JGI IMG/M metagenome (GOLD analysis project Ga0222719, IMG submission 165039) | Estuarine water microbial communities from San Francisco Bay, California, United States - C33_34D | ecosystem: Environmental > Aquatic > Marine > Unclassified | place: USA: California...
TTGGATCTTAACCCTGGTGATGTTCGCCTTAAAATTGATGGAGGTCATGGAGGCCATAACGGCCTCAGAGATATTTTTCAAAGAACAGGATCAAAAGAATTTATAAGAATAAGAATCGGCATTGGCCATCCGGGCATGAAGTCTGAAGTTAATAAATGGGTTCTTAGTAAATTTAACCCAGCTGATAAAGAATGCTTAAAAAAAAGTTATAACAAGCTGCTAGGCGCTTTTAATAAAATCTGCAATAAAAAATTTGCAGAAGCGCAGAAATACCTTCATACAAACTAAAATGGGGTTTAAGTGTGGAATTATTGGGCTTCCAAATGTTGGAAAGTCTACCCTATTCAACGCTCTGACTAATTCATCAATTCCTGCTGAAAATTTTCCATTTTGTACTATTGAGCCAAATATTGGTAAGGTGCAACTTCCTGATAATAGATTGGCAGAAATACAAAATATTGTTTCATCCGAGAAGATCGTCCCCGCAACTTTAGATCTAGTTGATATTGCCGGATTAGTTAAAGGTGCATCAAAAGGAGAGGGTCTTGGCAATGCATTCCTATCCAATATTAGAGAAATGAATGCTTTGGCTCATGTGGTGAGGTGCTTTGAGGACAAAAATATTACTCATGTAGATGGTGAAATTAATCCTGTTAAAGACGCAGAAATTATTAACCTTGAGTTAATAATGGCTGATTTAGAGTCTGTATCAAAAAGAATATTAAAGTGCGAAAAACTTCTTAAAACTAATGACAAAAAAAATAAAGAACAATATGAATTACTTATTGAGATTAAAAAAGATCTTGAATCTGGCTGCTTGATAGATATAAATAAATTTTCTAATGAAGATAAAAAAATTGTCAATCAATTTCAACTATTAAGCACAAAACCTATTTTTTACATTGCAAATATATCTGAAGATGGGTCTTCAGATGAGCAATTATCAAAACTACAAAAGTTTGCCGCTGAATCCAGTGCAACTGTAATACCTGCATCAATTAAAATTGAACAAGAAATAGCATCTCTTGAAAATGAGGAAAGAGTTGAGTACTTGGAACTTATGGGCATGGATGAGCCTGTGTTAAATAAAATTATTTTTAAAGGCTATCAAATCCTAGGATTGGAAACATATTTTACAGCAGGCCCAAGTGAACTAAGGGCGTGGACTATAGAAAAGAATTCTTTGGCACCAAAAGCAGCTGGTGTGATACACACCGACTTTGAAAAAGGTTTTATTAAAGCTGAGGTTATCTCTTACTCTGATTATATTGAGTGTAATGGTGAACAGGGCTCAAAGGAAAAGGGTAAATTAAGATTAGAAGGCAAAGATTATATTGTTAAAGATGGAGATATCATCCACTTTAAATTTAATGTTTAGATAAAAAATTATATTGACTATAGATTAGATATAATTATCATTCAATCTACACTTGGCTATGTAGCTCAGATGGTTAGAGCACAGCACTCATAACGCTGGGGTCGGTGGTTCAATTCCACCCATAGCCACCAACTTTAGTTCTCCCTTAGAAAACCTATTTTTTAAGAAATGCTAGGATTATAACTATTGATACTAATGCAAGAAGAGCATCTTCTCCCAATAGATTTAAAATATTAGCTAAATTTGAATAAATATCGCCAACTAAAGGAGTATCTGGGCCAAAAATAACACCAAGCAATACAGATACTGAAACAATGGGAAGTAAAACCTCAACCAGGCTGTTAAAAAATTTTGTTATTTTTGATAGATGTTCCATAAGGATTTATTTTATAAAAGCTAGAGAGGATAATAAAACCCTCTCTAGCAAGTTTTTAAAATACTATTATTTCAGAAGGTTGATTAGTAAAGCTGCAACCAGAAGTCCAACTAAACCATTCTCTCCTAAAACTTGGACAGTAGCTAACAATTCTGCTAGAACACCGCCAAAGAACCAGTCCCCTGGCACTACAATTGCTACAACAACACCTAGACCAATTGCGGCAACAAAAAGGCTAGTTAATTGAACAATTAAGTCTTTTAAAGTATTTAATGCATTCATAATATTTCCCCCCTATAGGTTTTAATATGGTTTGCAATGAATATAAAACCATATAATAAGATTAGTAGCAAATATTATTAAAATATAAATTCTTAAAATTTGACTTTTAAGAATTTATATTTTATTTAGATTATTTATTCTGATTTTTCCTCTGAATCAGGGGATTCTTCAGATTTTTTTTCTTCGAGAGCTTTGACTGAAAGCTTCATCTTACCTCTGTCAAAACCAATAAGCTTAACAGTTACTTTATCACCTTCTGAATATACAGCTGAAACACTTTCTGTTCTTTCATGAGAAATTTCAGAAATATGTAATAGGCCATCTTTTCCAGGAAGAATATTCACAAAAGCACCAAAATCAACAATCTTTACAACCTTTCCGGTGTAAACTTTATTAAGTTCTGGTTCTTCGAGAATACCCTCAATAATAGCTAAGCATTCCTTCATTGAAGTTTGATCTTGACCAAAGACAGACACAGTACCATCATCACTTACATCAACTGTAGCACCTGTTTCTTCTTGCATACCTTTGATTACTGCTCCGCCCTTTCCAATTATTTCCTTGATTTTATCCTTATCAACCATAAATGTTTTCATTGCAGGAGCATTTTCTGAAAGCTCTTTAGGACTTGAAATAGTTTCATTCATAATTCCTAATATGTGATTAATGGCAACTTTAGCTTTTGTTAAGGCAGTTTCCATTATGGCTTCATTTATACCCTGAATTTTTATGTCCATTTGCAGTGCTGTAATACCATTCTCTGTTCCAGCAACTTTAAAATCCATATCACCCAAATGATCTTCATCACCTAGTATGTCAGTTAGAACAGCAAAATCATCGCCCTCTTTAATTAAGCCCATCGCAATTCCCGCAACAGGATTGGAAATAGGCACTCCAGCATCCATAAGAGAAAGAGAAGTACCACAAACTGAAGCCATTGAGCTTGACCCATTTGATTCGGTTATTTCTGATACAACCCTCATTGTGTACCCAAACTCCTCAACATCAGGCAATACTGCTTTTATTGCTCTTTTCGCTAAATTTCCATGCCCTATTTCTCTTCTCTTTGGGCCCATAGGCATACCAATTTCTCCAACACTATAAGCTGGGAAATTATAATGAAGCATGAAATTGTCTGTGCTCTGACCTTCAATAGATTCAATTCTTTGCGCATCTCTTGATGAGCCAAGTGTGGCAACAACCATGGCCTGTGTCTCACCTCTAGTAAATAGAGACGATCCATGTGTACTAGGAAGAATGTCTGTTTCTACATATATAGGTCTAACTGTGTCTCTATCTCGACCATCTATTCTAGGCTGGTTACTTAGAATATTTTTTCTTACAATATCTTTCTCAAGATTTTTAAAAGCTCCAAGCACTTTACCAAGCTGAATGTCATCAGCATCAGGATAAGATTCAATAATACTATCCTTGATTTCACTTATGGCTGACGTTCTCTCTTTTTTGTCTTTTATAGTAAAAGCATTCGAGATTTGATCAGTATATTTTTCCGCTAATTCAGCAGCATATACTGGGGTTTCTTGATCTTCTTGCACAACCCAATCTTCTTTTCCTGCTTTTTCTTTTAATTCTTTGCATGCATTTACAACAGCCTGCATTTCTTGATGACCAAACAAGACAGCTCCAAGCATAAGGTCTTCATTAAGTTCTTTTGCTTCTGATTCAACCATTAGAACTGCTTCTTCAGTTCCAGCCACAACCATATCTAGGAATGATTCTTCTAATTCAGCAAAAGATGGATTAAGCACATAATTGCCATCAATAAAACCAACTCTGGCTGCGCCCATTGGACCATCAAATGGAACACCAGCTACACATAGTGCTGCTGAGGCACCAATCATTGCAGCAATATCTGGATTTTGATCCTTACCTGATGATAAAACTGTACAGAAAACCTGCACTTCATTTTTAAAACCCTCAGGGAATAAAGGCCTAATAGGTCTATCTATAAGTCTTGATGTAAGTGTCTCTCTTTCGGTAGGCCTAGCCTCTCTTTTAAAAAAGCCACCAGGTATAGCACCTGTTGCATAAAACTTTTCTTGATAAAATACTGCTAAAGGGAAGAAATCCTTGGCTGGATCTGCATCTTTTTTAGCTACAACCGTTGTAAGAACAACTAAATCATCTATTGTTACTACGACCGCTGCTGTTGCTTGTCTTGCTACTTTATTTGTTTCTAATTTTACTAATTTATTTCCGTACTTGAATTCTACCGTTGTAGACTCTAATTTATTATTTTCCACGTTTTTCCTTTTTCTTATTACCCTCTAAGTTTAAGCTCTTTAATGATACTTGCGTAACTTTCCGGGTCTTTTCTTTTTAAATAAGCCAGCAATTTTCTTCTAAGATTAACCATCCTAATCAATCCTGTTCTGGAATGATGATCTTTTTTATGTTCTTTAAAGTGGCTTTGTAATTTATTTATGTTTTCTGTTAATAAAGCAATTTGAACTTCTGGTGATCCAGTGTCGTTATCGCTTTTTTTAAATTTTTCAACTATTTGTTCTTTTTCTTTAGCTATTAATGCCATTGTTAAATTCCTCGATGCACATGTTAATAAGAATGCTGCCTTGTGCAACTAAAGCGAGCTGGAGTACTTTAAACCTTATTTGATCATTAAACAAGCTGTTTGAGCTTGAGGTTGAAGTCTTGAACCTCACCAAGTCCTAAGAAAATGCCTTTATCACTATAAATTTTATAAATAGCATCTGAATAATTCTGATTCTTTATTTTTACTCCATTCAAAAAAAATTTTGTTTCATTAGAATTCAGATTAATATTCAAAAAATTTGGAAATGCGCTTTCAATTGATAGGATCGAATCTTCATTAAGTTGCTCAATTGTATAAGCATTTTTAATATCAAAAACTCCCTGCCCAATTCTCTCTAGACCAGAAAGATGGGCTCCTACACCTAATAACTTACCAAGATCTCTGGCGATAGATCTGATATATGTTCCTTTTGAGCAGTGGATTTCACAAATACAAATATTATTTTTAAATTCAAAATTTTTAATAGAATAAATATTTACTTCTCTAGGTGGCTTAGAAATTGGCTTACCCTCTCTAGCATACTTGTATAGTGGCTTTCCCTTATGCTTCAGTGCGGAATAACTTGGTGGGACCTGCATAGACTTTCCGATAAATGTCTTGAGCACTATTTCAACCTCTTTAGCACAAACTTTTTTTGAAGACTCTTCAATTTTTTTACCCGTTGCATCATCTGTATCTGTAGATGCACCAAGCGTTATTTCTGCTTTATAGGTCTTATCACTTCCAAGAAAGTAAGATGAAAACTTAGTACCCCTATTAACCCCTAAGACAAGAACACCATGTGCCATTGGGTCTAATGTACCAAGATGCCCAGCCTTCTTTATCTTGAGTTTTCTTTTTACTTCTTGAAGAGCAGCATTAGAACTAATGCCTTTTTTCTTAATTAGATTTATAAAGCCATTCATCTATAAATTATAAATCTTGAAGAAGCCTTTCAATATTTTGAGAATACTCAATACTTTCATCAAATCTAAAATTTATAACAGGAACTCTTCTGATTTTCATTGTTTTAGCAAGTCTAGATCTAACCATTCCAGAAAATTTCTTTAAAATGCTTTTATCTAAACTGCTCTCAGCTTTTGAAATTGATTGGCCTATTATTGAATAATATACAGTTGCTATACCAATATCATCAGATACCTTCACAGCATTTATATTTAAATTTTGAAGTCTTGGGTCTTTAGTTTCTCTATTGATGATTAGAGAAATCTCTTTTTTTAGTTCATCTGCAATTTTCTCTGCTCTTAAAGAACCCATATAAAATTAGATAGTCTGAGCTTCCTCTTTTCTGTCAAAGACTTCAATTTTATCTTTTGGTCTAATATCTTTATAATTTTTTATACCCATACCGCATTCACTACCGTTTTTAACCTCAGATACATCATCTTTAAATCTTCTAAGTGAATTAAGCTCACCTTCAAAAATAACTATGTCGTCTCTTAAAACTCTCACTGGCTTATTGCGGTTTACAGAACCTTCAACAACCATACATCCAGCAACTTGACCAAATTTTGGAGAATTAAAGACCTCCAGTACTTCAGCAGTTCCAATAATCTCTTCTTTTATTATTGGATCAAGCAATCCGCTCATCCTTGCCTTAACATCATCAAGAAGCTCATAAATAATACTATGATAGTTTAAAGGTATAGACTCCTCTTCTGCAATTTTCTTCGCAGTGTTGTCTGCTCTTACGTTAAAACCTAATATAATTGCATCTGTTGCAAGCGCAAGGTTCACATCTGATTCTGAAATTCCTCCAACACCGCTAGAAACAATCTTAACTTTGGCTAAGTCGTTGGCTAAATCATTAAGTGCAGCGATAATTGCCTCACATGTACCACCAACATCGGTCTTAATAATTATATTAAGGACCTTTTTAGCATCCTGTCCAAAAGATTCAAATAAATCTCCTACTGATTCATCTTTTTGTTTGAGTAATTTCCTTTCCTTTTCTTTATCTATCCTATACTCAACAATTTCTCTTGCTTGCTTGTCATTTTTAACTACTTGAAAAACATCGCCAGCATTAGGAACGCTATTTAATCCCAGGACCTCAACAGCTGCAGATGGGCCTACACTTTTCTCTTTAGATCCTTCGCTTGATGTGATGCTCTTAATCTTACCAATTGCATTTCCTGCAGCAATTAGATCCCCAACTTTCATAGTTCCATTTTGCACAAGAAGAGTCGCCACTGAGCCCTTAAATTTATCAAGTTCAGATTCAATAACAACACCTTGAGCTGGGCCATCATATGAAGCTTTTAATTCTAAAAGTTCAGCCTCTAAGAGCACGGATTCTAACAACTTATCAACACCATCACCTTTAAGCGCAGAAACAGGTACCATCTGGATGTTTCCGCCCCAATCTTCAGGGACTAATTCTTTAGCGGCTAAATCACCCTTAACTTTTTCAGCATCCGCACCAGTTAAATCCATTTTATTGATTGCCACGACAATTGAGACTCCTGCAGCTTTTGCATGATTTATTGCCTCTTCGGTTTGCGGCTTAATACCATCATTAGCTGCTACAACTAATATAACTATATCTGTAGTATTTGCACCTCTTGCTCTCATTGATGAAAAAGCAGCATGTCCTGGTGTATCTATAAATGTGATATTTCCTTTTGAGGTCTCAACCTGATATGCACCTATATGCTGAGTGATACCACCAGCCTCGCCGTCTACTACTTTTGTTTTTCTAATATGGTCTAATAATGTTGTCTTACCATGATCAACATGCCCCATTACAGTAACAACTGGTGATCTAGATGACGGCTCATCTTTGTACTCTATTAGATTGGCAAAATTTTCTTCAACGTCTTCCTCTTCTATAGCAACTCCAATATGGCCTATTTCTTCAACCACAAGAATTGCTGTTTCTTGATCAATAATGTCATTAATAGTTGCTGGCACACCTAGAGACATGAGATTTTTAACTACAACACCACCTTTTACTGCCATTAACTTTCCTAGCTCGCCTACTTGTATTGAGGATGGTACTTGGATCTCTTTTTGGATAAATTCTGAAGGTGCTTCAAATTGATGATCGCTTTCAGATTGAAATTTGCCCTCTCTTCTTTTATAGGCATTTACAGCTGATGAAAGCTGATCTTTAACATTTACTTTTTTTGCAGGCTTTTCAGGGGTCTTGGTTGCTGCTCTAAATTTTTCTTTTTTCTTTTGCTCTTCTTGTTTCAGTCTAGCTGCTTCCTTAAGTTGCTCTTCTCTTTTCTTTTGTTGCTCTTTTAATTGCTCAGAAGCTGCGGCTCTTTTTGCTTCGATATTGTCAGAGTAACTCTTAATTGGTTGATTGTCAGAGATTGTCTTATTTTTTGAGGTAACAGTTATATTCCCAGAAGGAGTAACTGATTGTGCTGCTGGGGCTTTACCGCCTTTTAGAGATTTGAGCAGCGCCTGCTTATCAGCTGGAGTAATTTCATCAGTGCCGCTTGAATGTTTTAATCCAGCATTCTGCATTCTTTCTAGAAGAGCAGAATCAGAAATTTTTAATACTTTTGCAAATTGTTTTACTGTTAAAGCCAAAATAAATCCTTTTTTATTTAAACCAATCTTCTCTTGCTTTCATAATAGCTGCTGAACCAAGATCATCACTAATTTCAATGATATCTTGAAGTTCGTCAACTGATAATTCAGCAAAATCATCTTTATTTTTAATACCTTTATTAATAAGCAACTGGATATCCTCTTCACTAAGACCGAGATCGCCAAATGAATCCAAGTTTTCTTCTTCTTCTGTTATGGCGCCCATTGCTTCCATAAGAGCGGCGTCTTCAGCAGAGCTTTTTATTCTTTCAATTTCATCGGAGTTATCAACAAAAACCTCTAGAACATTATTATCAACGTAAGCAATATCATCAAATGAAGCCAAACCAGCTGATATAATTTTTTCAGCAATACTTTCATCAATTGCAAGGCTATCGATTAATTTAACCATAAACTCAGTTTCATCAACTTTAACTTTCGCTTCTGCCTCTTCGCTGCTAATAATATTCAGCTCCCAGCCTACCAATTGAGATGCTAAGCGAATATTTTGTCCTCTAGAACCAATAGCTAATGCTAGATTATCTTGATTTACAGCTATCTCCATTGACCTTGAATCCTCATCAACAACAATCGAATCAACTTTTGCAGGAACTAATGCATTTATTACAAGTTGAGCAGGATTATCATCATAAATGACGATATCAATTCTCTCATTTCCTAACTCTGATGATACAGCTTGAACTCTGGAGCCTCTCATTCCAACACAAGCTCCAACAGGATCAATCCTTCCATCATTCGTTTTAACTGCTATCTTTGATCTTGATCCAGGCTCTCTTGATACACCTCTTATTTCTATAATATCCTCATTAATTTCAGGAACCTCAATACTAAAAAGTTCAGTAACCATTTCTGTGCAAACTCTATCAAGCATAAGCTGAGGCCCTCTGCCTTCAACTTCTTGAATTTTTAGAATTGCTCTAATACGATCATTTATTTTATAAATTTCACCAGGCATTAGCCTGTCTCTTGGCAAAATTGCCTCAGCCTCATTGGAAATATCTACAATGATATTGTCTCTAGTTACTCTTTTCACAGAACCACTTACTAAAGTATTGTCTTTTGATTTAAACTGAGAAACTACCTTTTCTCTTTCAGCCTCTCTTACTTTTTGAAGCATTACTTGACGAGCAGCTTGTGTTTCTATTCTTCCAAATTTTATATTCTCTACAGATTTAGAAAATATTTCTCCTATTTCTAAACCGGCCTCCTCTGAAGTTACGTGAGTCTCTTTATGAAAATAAATATCCTCTTGATCAGCAACAATCCAGCTTCTGTGTGTTGTATACTCACCAGTGTTTCTGTCAATGCTAACACTAAGCTCGGCATCTTCATGAAAATGCCTCTGAGAAGCTGACGCTAATGCAATCTCAACTGCATTAAAAATAACATCTTTGGTAAGGCCTTTCTCATTAGAAACTGAGTCAACTACCATTAAAATTTCATTACTTTCCATGTTCACTTTCCTTCATAATTTTTTCAAAATTTGGTTCTAATTTACAAAACTCTATTTCATTAAACTCTAATTTGTACTCAAGATTAGATGTTTCAACTCTTAAAAAATCATCTTTGCATTCCGCAAGATGTCCATTTATATTTTTTACTCCATCAAGTGGTTCCCTTAACTTTATTTTAAATTCTTCACCAACATATTCTTTAAGTTGCTCATAATAGAAAAATCTTCTATCAATTCCAGGAGTTGAAACTTCTAAAATAAAGTCATCTCCTAGTATTAATTCAAGCTCGGCCTCATAATTTAAATCTTTTGAAACTAACTCGCAATCATCAATTCCAGCACCAGCTTCTGATTCAATATAAACTCTTAATGTTGGTCTTTTCCTACCTCTTAAGATTTCAATACCCCATAGATAGCATTCATGCCTTTTAATTACAGGCTTAACAATGTTTTCTATTTCGTCTTTATTCATTTTATAAACAAAAAAAGGGCATATGCCCCACAAAAAAAATAATATATATGTGGTAGCGGGGGCTGGATTTGAACCAACGACCTTCGGGTTATGAGCCCGACGAGCTACCAGGCTGCTCCACCCCGCATCGCACCGAAGGTGAAGTTTAAATAAAGGTACCACCATTGGTCAAGTTATATATCTATTAATATTAAAAGATATATTGTTATAATTCGCACTCAGCCGAAGTGGTGGAATTGGTAGACACGCTAGCTTGAGGGGTTAGTGAGTGAAAACTCGTGCGGGTTCAAGTCCCGCTTTCGGCACCAAATTTTTTAAATTATTAAATTTAAATGCTTAAAATCTACTCTTCAGGGATAGATTCAGGAGCTCTCTCTTCTATTGCTTCTTCAATTAATGTTGAATCAAAAACTTCTGATTTGTTGTCAGTTTTATATAAGTAAGCTAAAAATAAAGTAAGAATTAACCATATGGCAGCCAAAATAGATGTAAGTTTGCCAAGAAAATTTGATGGGCCTAAAGCACCAAACATTGAATTAGAAGAACCCCCGCCAAAAGCTGAACCTAAATCAGATCCCTTGCCCTGTTGAAGTAAAACTAGTGCAACTATAGCTATAGCCAATACCACGCATAAAATTTGTACTACACTTATCATTTTTTATCTTATCCTATTGAATTCATTTACAATTTCTGCAAAGTGTTTTCCATCTAAAGACGCACCACCAACAAGTGCCCCATCAATATTATTGCAATTAAAAAAGGCTGCTGCATTTTTAGAGTTTACACTACCTCCATATAATACTTTTGGAAGGTAATTGTTTGCAGATATGGATTGTACAACATCTTTTATATATTGGTTAGTTTGATTGACTTGAAATGAAGTTGGGGTTTTACCCGAACCAATTGCCCAAATTGGTTCGTATGCAATAAGAGTGTTGTTTAATGTCTTGTTTTTTACAACACTTGTAATCTGCTCCTTTAAAACATCTAGTGTTTTTCCAGATTCCATATCTTCAAGTGACTCACCAATACAAAGTACTTGCATAATATTATTGGACTCTAAGCATCTAAATTTTTCTTCTATTATTTTATTATCCTCATCAAACAAAGATCTTCTTTCAGAGTGTCCAATAATTGTATATTTACAACCAAGGTCCAAAAGCATTGAAGCAGATATTGCACCAGTCCTAGCCCCATCTCTATGATCAACATCCTGTGACCCTATGTGAATAGAATCTATATCATTTGAAAATAAGATATTTTTGAGCTGATCTAGATACACATACGGAGGAGATATGCCAATGTTTGAATCTATAGTTATGACAGTTTTTTTAAAATCTTCAATCCAGGTTTTGAGCATTTTGCTAGACCCATTAGATTTAAAATTTGCAATTATCACTTTGAAATTATGTTTTTGATTGAATCAGTTTTGAAATATTTTTAGCGTATTTTGTTGCTGTTTTTTCATCAGGGGCCTCAATCATAACTCTTATCTTATTCTCAGTTCCAGAAGGCCTAACAAGGACTCTATCTACAGTAATATCCGATTGAGCATCATTTATTGCTGATTGGATAGAAGCATCGTTTATAATGTCTTTGTTATTAACAGAGACTGCAATGTTTACTTGAGGTCTTTTGTTGTAATTTAATAATACCTCTTTTGGAGATTTTTCCAATATTAATAATGAAGAAATAACCTTAAGTGCTGCAACTGTTCCATCACCAGTGCTTACTAGATCTTTGCTGATAATATGCCCAGAAGTTTCACCCCCAAGCAACCAGCCTTTTTCACTTAATTTTTGACTAACATACTTATCACCAACATCAGCTCTTAAAAATTTATATCCAAGCTTTTTAAGCCCGTCTTCCAAACCAAAATTACTCATTTTTGTTCCTATTACACCTGCCCATGGCCCAGTTCTGTTAGGATTTGCAAAAGCCATTATGTAAAGTAGATCATCACCATCAAGTAAATCTCCGTCATTATCAACAAGGATGACCCTATCTCCATCTCCATCTAATGCAACTCCAAAATCTGCTCTGTGTTTTATAACTTCTTCTTGAAGTAGCTCTGGATGCGTTGAACCACATCCTTCATTGATATTAAATCCATTTGGTTGGACTCCAATAGTTATAACCTCAGCTCCTAGTTCTCTAAAAATAGAGGGGCTGACTTTATAACAAGCGCCGTTTGCACAATCTAGTACGATCCGTAATTTTGAGAAGTTTATATTTGTTGGGACAGTTGATTTACAAAATTCTATATATCTAGCTCCAGATTCGTCAAATCTCGCTGCTTTACCAATAGATGAAGTCTCTACCATTTGCATTTCACTAGATAGTATTTTCTCAATCTTTTTTTCAATGTCTTTGGAAAGTTTTTCGCCGTTTGGCATAAAAATCTTTATACCATTATCAAGAAAGTCATTATGTGATGCGCTAATAACCAAACCAAATGCATCTCTTAATGATCTAGTAAGATACGCAACCCCTGGAGTAGGAATTGGGCCTAAAAGTTTTACATCAATACCAGCTGAAATAAAACCAGCTTGAAGCGCAGATTCAAGCATATACCCAGACACTCTTGTATCTTTTCCAATCATTACAGTCTTCCACCCCAACTCTCTAGCAACTGTACCAGCAGCATAGCCTATTTTAAGACATGCTTCTGGTGTTATAAGGGTTTCGACTGGCCCTCTGATGCCATCCGTACCAAATTTTAGGTTCATAGCTTGATTATAACTCTTTCGCTGGACCTTTTATTGTAGATTCTTTTTTTTCTTTATTTTTAGGCTCATCATCTGACCAGCCCTTTGGCTCCCTTGGTTCAGCTCCAGCCATAATATCATCAATTTGATCGGCATCTATGGTTTCATATTTTAAAAGAGCATCTGCCATCATATTAAGTTTGTCTAAATTGCTTTTTAATATTTCATCGGCTTTTTTATAACACGAATCAATTATAGATTTGATTTCCATATCGATAAGTTTAGATGTATCGTCACTGATAACTTGAGATGGTGAAGAAGCAGATCTACCTAGAAATGGACTTCCTTCGTCCTCACCATACTTTAGAGGACCAAGCTTTTCAGACAAGCCCCATTTTGTAACCATACTGGTAGCTATATTAGTAGCAACTTCAATATCATTTGAAGCTCCAGTAGTTATACCTTTATCTCCATTGATAATATTTTCAGCAATCCTTCCACCAAATAGTGCAGATACCCTACTTAATAAATATTCTTTACTTTGCATATATGTATCTTCTTCTGGAAGGAACATAGTTACTCCTAATGCTCTTCCTCTTGGAATAATCGTCACTTTATATACTGGATCATGCTTAGGAGATAGCCTGCCAACAATTGCGTGACCTGCTTCATGATATGCAGTAATTCTTTTTTGCTCTTCACTCAAGATCATGGACTTTCTTTCAGCGCCCATCATGATTTTATCTTTTGCAAGATCAAGGTGGCTTTGATCAATCTTTTTATCTGAGTACCTAGCAGCAAAGAGTGCAGCTTCATTAATCAGATTTGCTAAATCAGCACCAGAAAAACCTGGTGTTCCCCTAGCAATTACCAATGGATCAACATCACCACTAATTGGTACCTTGCGCATATGAACTTTTAGGATTGCTTCTCTTCCTCTTATATCAGGTAGATCAACTACAACTTGTCTATCAAATCTTCCAGGCCTTAATAGCGCTGGATCAAGAACATCTGGTCTATTAGTAGCAGCTATAACAATTACGCCATCATTACCTTCAAATCCGTCCATCTCAACTAACAACTGATTAAGGGTTTGCTCTCTTTCATCATGCCCTCCGCCTAGTCCTGCTCCACGATGTCTTCCTACAGCATCAATTTCATCAATAAAAACTATGCATGGAGATTGTTTTTTTGCTTGATCAAACATATCCCTCACTCTTGAGGCACCAACTCCAACAAACATCTCAACAAAATCAGATCCTGAAATAGTAAAGAATGGAACTTTAGCTTCGCCTGCTACAGCTCTTGCAAGCAAAGTTTTGCCTGTACCAGGAGGCCCCACCATTAATACCCCTCTTGGAATTTTTCCACCTAGTTTTTGAAATTTAGTTGGGTCTCTTAAAAAATCTACAAGCTCCTGAACATCTTGTTTTGCTTCTTCACACCCAGCAACATCATTAAAGTTAGTCTTGACTTTACCCCCTTCCATTAACTTAGCTTTACTTTTTCCAAAAGACATAGGCCCACCTTTACCAGAAATGCCGCCTTGCATCTGCCTCATGAAAAAGAAGAATATTGCCAGTAATAATATTATTGGGAATGCTCCAACTAAAAGCTGAGACCAAATAGAGGGCTGCTCAAGCTTTTCATAAATAGCTATAACTCCATTATCTTTAATGGCAGCATCAACAGTAAGGTCTGATTTGTAAGTTGGGTAATGTGTATAAAACTTGGAACCATCAAGCCTATTACCTGATATGGTCATTTGATCACCTTCGTAGACAACCCTTTCAATTCTGTTGGAAAGTATTTCATTTCTAAATTGGCTGTAATCTATCTCTTCTGAATTGCTAGAATTTTCAATGCCATTAAAAACATAAATTAAAAAAGACCCGAGTAATACCCATACAAATAAGTTTCTAAATATACTATTCATAATTTTTTCTTTGCTCCATACAAATAAATTTCTGCCGATTGTTTCTTAGATGCGGCAGGTTTGAAGGTTTGGACAATACTAAAGAGCTTTTCCATTTCCTTCCTAAAACCCTTTAAATTATTGTTTTGAAAGGTTTTTATAATAAATTTACCATTGTTGTTATCTGTATATTCATGAGCTGCTTTAAGAGTAAGAAGATTTAACTCATAGATATTTTCAATATCAACTGCGTTTATACCTGTAATGTTTGGGGCTATATCTGAAATTACAAGATTAAATTTTTCTTTTAATATATTTATTTCAGGTATGTCATCAATCGATTCGATGCTATTTTGAAAGAATAAAACTCCTTCAATATCATCCATTTGCAATATATCTATAGCAAAAATTTTAGAATTTGGAAGTTTGCATTTTAAGTAGTGAGACCAGCCGCCTGGGGCAGAACCAATATCAAGAATTTTATGAGCAGAATTAAAAGAATTTGTTTTTAAGAGAATCTCTTCTAATTTATATACCGCTCTTGTTTTGTACCCTTCCTGTTTAGCTTTTAAAGCCCATTTGTCAGCATGCATTACAAATGCTGAACAGATATGACTTCATAGTTTAAAGTCTTAGATGGTGTGGTAATTGTGATCTCATCATCTACATTTTTACCTATTAAGCCTCTGGCTATTGGGGTATCGATAGAAATTTTTCCTTCGTCTGGATCAGATTCAAGATTACCAACAATTTTATATGTTATCTCCTCATCTTTATCTATATCATAAAGCGTTACTGTTGAACCAAAAACAACTCTTCCTGTTTCAGGAATGCTTAAGACATCAATTACCTGAGCGCTGGCTAGTGCACTCTCAATCTCATTAATTTTTGATTCAATAAGCCCTTGAAGTTCTTTTGCAGCATGATATTCAGCATTTTCTTTAAGATCTCCGTGAGCCCTTGCCTCAGCAATAGCTTCTGAAATCTTTGGTCTTTGAATAAACTTCAAGTCAGCAAGTCTTTCTTTAATAGCTATTTCGCCTTCTTTTGTTATAGGGGTGGTACTCATAAAAATATTATAGCAAGATAATTAAAAACTAATTAATTTCTTGGAGAGGCCTATACATCCAGTCCTCTTGATTAGTTTTTAAAGCTTCCATTACAGCAAAAGCTCCAAACATAGTTGTGGTACAAAAGGTTTTACTGCGAAGAGCAGATTGCCTTATTGATGATGAGTCTTCTATTGATTGTTTGCCCTCTGTGGTATTGATGACTAAATCAATTTCATTATTTAAAAGATAGTCAACAGTATGAGGCCTTCCTTCATTAACTTTATTAATCCTCTTAACTTCAAAGCCTAATTTTTTTATATAGTCAGCAGTTCCTCCGGTGGCAACCATTTTAAAATTATTATCAATAACAAGTGGGACGAGATCATTGAGATATTTTTTATCTGAATCTTTAACACTAATAAAAACTTGACCCCCTATTGGAATTGTCTTGTTAGCTCCCTTTTGAGCTTTTGCATAGGCTTCACCAAAATTTCTACCTATTCCCATGACTTCCCCAGTTGACTTCATTTCAGGACCAAGAATAGGATCAACTAATGGGAACTTATCAAAAGGCAAGACTGCTTCCTTTACAAAAAATAAGCCCTCTGGTAGGACGGCAGAAAATTTTTGATCTTTTAAAGATTTTCCAATCATTGCTTTTGATGCAACCTTTACAAGCGAATGACCAATTGCTTTTGAAATAAAGGGAACCGTTCTAGATGCTCTAGGATTTACTTCAATTATAAATATCTCATTATCCTTAATAGCAAACTGAATGTTCATTAATCCTAAAACATTTAGTTCTTTTGCTATATTTTTTGCTTGGTTGCTAATACTATCTTGGATCTCTTTACTAAGACTATATGGTGGTAAGGAGCAACCCGAGTCGCCTGAATGTATTCCAGCTTGTTCTATATGTTGGAGAATTCCGCCTATTTCTATTGAATCTCCATCCGAAACAACATCAACATCAACCTCTATTGCATCAGTAAGATATCGATCCAAAAGCACGGGCTTACTATTTGAAACTTCAACAGCATCACTTAAATATGAATCTAATTCTTTGACGTTATGGACAAGCTGCATTGCTCTTCCTCCAAGTACATATGAGGGTCTTACAACTAATGGGAAACCAATTACCTCAGATGCCTCTAATGCTTCTGGTTTATTTTTGACAGTAGCATTTTTTGGTTGAGTTAGTTCAAGTTTCTCAATTAATGCCTGGAATCTTTCTCTATCCTCAGATCTATCAATTGCATCAACGTCAGTACCTAATATTTTAATGCCTCTTTCAGACAGAGTGTCTGCAAGCTTTAAGGGAGTTTGTCCTCCAAATTGGATAATGATGCCATCTGGTGATTCTATGTCAATTATATCTAGTATTTTTTCAGATGTTATAGGCTCAAAATAAAGTCTATTTGATACATCAAAATCAGTAGAAACTGTCTCAGGATTACAATTAACCATTATCGATTCATAGCCTTCTTCTTGCATTGCTAATGAAGCATGAACACAACAATAATCAAATTCAATTCCTTGGCCAATTCTATTTGGACCGCTTCCAAGAACCATAATTTTTTTCTTTTTAGTCGGCTTGCTTTCACATACCTCTCCATATGAAGAATACATATAGCATGTTGAGGTGGCAAACTCAGCAGCGCAGGTGTCCACCCTTTTAAAAACAGGATGAATGTTCAAAGATTTTCTTATTTCTCTTACTTCATTTTCTGAAATATTAGTTAAATAACCTAATCTTGAATCAGAAAAGCCTTTAGACTTTAAGTTTAAAAGTTCTTCCTTTGAGATTGATGAAATATCAGCATCAATCAAAGATTTTTCTATCTTTACTATTTCATCAATCTGATCAAGGAACCAGTAATCAATTTTAGTAAGCTCATAAATCTTTTCTTTACTCCAACCTTTTCTAAGTGCATCGGTAACATAAAATATCCTTCCAGGTCCAGGAAATGATAATTGATATTTTAATTCATCTTCAGCATTTGGGCTCCCAATATCTATAATAGAATTAAATCCATCTAAATCTTCTTCCATACTGCAAATAGCTTTTTGCATAGACTCTTGAAAATTCCCACCCATTGCCATTACTTCACCAACAGATTTCATTTGAGTGGTTAGCCTTGAATCAGCTTGAGGAAATTTTTCAAATGCAAATTTAGGAATTTTTGTAACAATATAATCAATGCTTGGCTCGAATGATGCAGGTGTTAAGCCACCAGTAATATCATTTTTAAGTTCATCTAAAGAGTATCCAACAGACAAGAGCGCTGCAACTTTTGCAATCGGAAAACCAGTTGCCTTCGATGCTAAGGCTGAGGATCTACTAACTCTTGGGTTCATTTCAATCACAACCATTTTTCCATTTTTTGGATTTACGGCAAATTGCACATTAGAGCCACCTGTCTCAACACCAATTTCTCTCAAGATTTTAAAAGAGGCGTTTCTCATGATTTGATATTCTTTATCGGTAAGAGTTTGAGCAGGAGCAATAGTTATTGAATCACCCGTATGAACCCCCATAGGATCAAAGTTTTCTATTGAACAAATAATTATACAGTTGTCATTACAATCTCTGACAACTTCCATCTCATACTCTTTCCAACCAATCAATGATTCATCTATTAAAAGCTCAGTTGTTGGAGAGAGCTCAAGACCTTTCTCACAAATTTTTTCAAACTCTTCAATATTGTATGCAATTCCACCCCCAGTTCCTCCCATAGTAAAAGAAGGCCTAATAATGCACGGAAAACCAATTTTAGCCTGAACATTTAAGGCATCTTCCATTGAATGAGCAATACCAGAATTTGGAGTTTCTATACCAATGCCTTTCATAGTTTTATCAAATAATTCTCTATCCTCAGCTTTATCTATAGCTTCTTTATTAGCACCTATTAAAATCACGCCATGCTTCTCAAGAATGCCCTCTCTTGCAAGAGATAAAGCAGTATTTAAAGCAGTTTGGCCCCCCATTGTTGGAAGTATTGCATCGGGCTTTTCTTTTTCTATTATTTTTTCTACTGATTTCCAATGAATTGGTTCAATGTAAGTTGCATCAGCCATTAAAGGATCAGTCATAATGGTTGCTGGATTTGAATTAACCAGTATCACTCTAAAGCCCTCCTCTTTAAGAGCTTTACAAGCCTGAGCTCCAGAGTAATCAAATTCACAAGCTTGACCAATAATTATTGGCCCAGCACCAATAATTAATATTGAAGAAATATCCTTACGTCTTGGCATATGTTTCTACCATCGTTTTAAATTTATTGAAAAGTATTTGAATTTCTTGCGGTCCTGGGCTTGCTTCTGGATGACCCTGAAAACCAAAAGCTGGAGTATCTGTAAGCTCTATGCCTTGAAGAGAATTATCAAATAGTGATATGTGAGTTGTCTTTATATTTTTTGGTAATGTATCTACATCTACCGCAAAACCATGATTCTGGCTAGTAATATAAACTTCACCTGACTTAATATCTTGGACAGGATGATTTGCTCCATGATGGCCAAATTTCATTTTATATGTTTTTGCGCCTGCTGCTATAGATAAGAGCTGGTGTCCAAGGCATATACCAAAGATAGGAATGCCCGCTTTGAGAAATAATTTTATATTCTCAATAGCATATTCGCATGGCTCAGGATCCCCAGGGCCATTTGATAAAAAAATTCCATTTGGTGATTTCTTCAGAACATCTTCATAAGAGGTTTTGGCATGAACCACATCAACTTTCCCAACTGTCTCTGTTAAAAGCCTGAGAATATTTTTCTTAATGCCAAAATCATAAGCAATAATATTTAAATTTTTATCAGTTTCTGAATATTTTGGCCATGTCCCTTCAATCCATCCATAGTCATCTTTTGTGGTTACTTCTTTAGCCAAGTCCATGCCCTTCAGACCGCCAAAGTCTTTTGCTCTTTCTATAGCTTTTTCTGGAGAAATCTCTTCAAGTGAAGCTATACAGCATCCCATGGACCCATTTTCTCTTATATGCGATGTTAGATTTCTTGTATCAATATCAGAAATAGCAATTGATTTATTTTTAATTAAGAAGTCTTCAAGTGATTCTGAGCTTCTCCAATTAGATGGCCTTGAACAAAAATTTTTCACTACTATTCCGCTTGCATGGATTTTCTCAGATTCAAAGTCCTCAGCATTTATACCAGTATTTCCAATATGCGGATGGGTAAAAGTTATTATTTGTTTTTTATACGAAGGATCAGTAATTATTTCTTGATATCCTGTCATCGAAGTGTTGAATACAACTTCTCCGACATGCACAGTTTTAGCTCCATAGCCATTACCATAAAAAATAGTTCCATCTTCAAGTGCCAATATTGATTTAAAAGGCACTATAATAGCCCTCTGACATGATTATAAGAAAAATTGAAAGGTAATCTGTGAAGAGATTTTTCGAATTTTAATGGGCTAAAATTACAAGCTAGCATTAAAATTGTACTTTATAGATTAACTAACTTTATGTCTATAATTTTGTGAAAAAAAATGAAAATTTCAATAAAAAACAAAGAAGATATTAAAAAAATGCGCATAGCTGGAAAACTTGCAGCTGAAGTCCTTGAGATGATAACACCTCATGTTGTTCCAGGTGTATCCACCGGCGAGCTTGACGATATTTGTTACGATTACATAACCCAAGTTCAAAAATCAATTCCAGCAAATGTCGGTTACAGAGGCTATGAAAAAACTATTTGTTCAAGTGTTAACCAAGTTATATGTCATGGTATACCAAGTAAAGATAAGATCTTAAAGAATGGTGATATTTTAAATATAGATGTAACTGTTTTAAAAGATGGTTGGCATGGAGATACATCAAAAATGTTTTTAGTGGGCAAATGTCAGCCTCATAACGAAAGATTGGTAAGGGTTACTCAAGAATGTTTATACAAAGCTATCGAAATTGTTAAACCTGGAACTTATTTAGGTGACATTGGTCATGTAATACAAAAACATGCTGAAGATAATTATTATTCAGTTGTTGAAGACTATTGTGGACACGGAATTGGCACTGTTTACCACGAAGAACCTCAAGTGCTTCACTATGGCGTTCCTAATACTGGTATTCAATTAAAAGAAGGCATGTGTTTTACGATTGAGCCTATGATTAATCAAGGCTCAAAGTACACTAAGTCTCTGAGCGATGGTTGGACGGTTGAAACAAAAGACGGAAGAAATTCTGCTCAGTGGGAACATACCCTTGCGGTAACAAGCAATGGTGTTGAAGTGCTTACAAAAAGATCTGAAGAAGATCTATGAATGAAAAGATATCTGATTTAAATAGTAAATTCTGGGACGATTTTTCATCGTTATACAAAAAAAATAAAGGTACTAATTCGTACTTATACAAAACATCAAATGAAATTGAAAAAACAATCATTAAAATGTTTAAAAATTATGGCTTGGAGGAAGAATATTCAATTTTTGCAATTGGCGGCTTTGGCAAAAAAGAAATGTTCCCTTCATCGGATATAGATATATCTATTATTAAAAATAATAAAAATATCAAGAAAGAAGCTGACCTCGAAAAATTTATAGCAAGTTTGTGGGATCTTGGATGGAAAATTGGTTGTTCAGTTAGGTCATTATCTGAATTAAAAAACATATTAAGAAAAGATGCAAAAGAGCTTACCTCATACTTTAGCTTGAGGCCATTGATATCAAATAAAAATATTGAAGTTAGAGTAAATAAAATTACCCAAAGTGCTTGGAATAAAAATGCATACTTTAAGGCAAAGAATATTGAGCAACAAGATAGGTATTATTCATTTGATTCTTCTGCCTTCAATCTCGAACCAGACCTTAAGGAATCTCCTGGAACAATGAGAGATTTCCAAAATGCTGAGTGGATTTTAAATTATTGTTTGGGTTTGGATTGTGAAGAAAAAATTAAAGCGTCTGACATATTCCATTCTAATTATTTTGAAGCAAGAAAATCATACGAATTTATAAAAACAATAAGGTACGCAGCAAACTTAGCAACTAAAAATAAAAATAGGTTAAATTTTGAGTCTCAGATTGATATAGCTAAGAAAGCAATAAAAAAGAATTTAAGTGAAAAAGATAAGGTTGAAGTATTGATGCAGAAATTTTTCTTCCAGGTACAAACAATTACAAGCTTCAATCAATTAGTTGAACAGGTGTTCGCAGAAAGCAGAATTATTGGCATCAAGAAAAGGAAAGGTAATTTTTTTTATAAAGGCAATCAAATTGGTATATTGGAAACTGATATTAAAAATAATAAAGAGATTCTACTAGATATATTTATTGAATTAGGAAAAAATAATAAGGTAAA
>Ga0222719_10001548_pt1 | contig 22091 bp, 13 predicted proteins | sample C33_34DmetaG_FD_165039 | JGI IMG/M metagenome (GOLD analysis project Ga0222719, IMG submission 165039) | Estuarine water microbial communities from San Francisco Bay, California, United States - C33_34D | ecosystem: Environmental > Aquatic > Marine > Unclassified | place: USA: California...
AATTTTAAGGAGAAAAACAAATGGGAAGACCTTTACGTAAAGATGTATTCGGTGTAGATGCTATCGGTACATATGCAAGTGATACTGGTGTCCGTGTAGAATATTATGATGCGGCAACATCTTCATTAAAAACAGACGGTGTTATCATCAAACAGCGTGGTGCTAAAACATTTACAGTTGTTGAAGTAGGAAACATTGGATCAGGTGGCAAATATGTCAAAGCTGTTTTACAAAACTCAACACCAAATGCCGCAAATGAAATGAGAATGTGGGGCTATGTAGCAGGAACACAAGAAGGTGTTGCTGGTAATCAAGTTAACCTTGCTAAAATCACAAAAAATGTTGCTACTGATTTCAGCCAAAACAAATATACTTGGAAATTAGTGAACGATTCTTCAGTCGACTATATCGAATTGACAGCAATCTAAGGATTAGTCGATGGGACAATTCCTACAAACTAACGGCGATTACAATATTAGGACTCGTGAAGGTGGTACGATAACCTTAGACACGGGTCTTGGTGTTGGCAATGTCAGAGTCACTGGTGATTTACAAGTAGAAGGTAATACGCTTACAGTCTCGGCCGCAAATCTAAATGTAGACGATAATGTTATACTTTTAAATAGAGGAGAAATTGGACCAGGAGTAACTAAACGATGGTCTGGTTTTGAAGTAGATAGAGGTCCTTCTTCGGAAAGAGTAGCATTAGTTTATGATGAAAGTTTTAATGCGTTTCAAGTTGTTATCGGAACAGAAGGTGGATATTCTTTCGAAACCGACGGCGGAGAAAAAAGTAGATTTAAAGTAAAAGAAATTATCACTGATCCGGATACTGATAACGGTGATTTGCTTTTAATTGGTACTGGTGCTGGTGTAGTAAAAGTGTCAGGTACTAGTAGTTATGAAACAAATGTCACTGACGATGACGACATTCCAAATAAAAAATATGTAGATGATGCTATTCGAGATAATCCGACTTTCCAAATCTTAGATGATAACACCAGAGTTATCGTGACTGATAAGGATGTCTCGGGATCTTTAGATTATTTCTTTGATAATACTAGTTACTCTACATTCGGAGAAAGTGCAGTATCATTATTAGTAGATGGTATTTTAAATACACAATTCTTTAGCAACAGAGTAAAAATACAAGGTCTAGAAATACAAGATAATGTAATCAAAAATGTTTTAGATACAGGAGATGATACAGACGGAGATGCTTTAGATGCAAACTCGAATATATATCTACAAACATACGGTACAGGTAAAGTAGTTTTAGATTATGCTTTAATGATGGAATCGCACGGAATTGAACCTGCATACGTTGACAATTATACACTAGTACATGCCGGTTCAGTAGGAGTAGGAACTACAGGATTATATTTTGTAAATGACAGTATAAATGATGCAAATGTTAATAATCCATCTAGTCCATCTAATAACGATGTAAGATATCAACGAGGGGAATTGATAAGTAAAAACAAAGCGTTGGTATTTAGTATGCTATTTTAAGAGATAAAAAATGATTAAGAATACTTTAGTTACAGCAACATCAATTACAAACCCAGATTTAGTTTACACTAGTTCGTCGACTGGTGCTCCTATCGGTGGAGCAGTAGTAGGGCAAACCAATGCTGTTACTACTATAGCATTATGTAATATCGGTGCTCCTAATGCATCAGACGAAACGGTAAACGATGTAGTAGTAAATGTTTACGTAGCACCACAAGGGGTAGGTGCTCAATATACAGGATCAACCTGTAACTTAATTGTTAGTAGTTTAACAGTACCAGCCGGTGAAACTGTTTTCCTAAGCGAAGAAAGAATAGTTTTAGATGCAGGTGACGAAATTTACGTTGGTACAGATACTGCTAACTTATTATGTGTAACTGTAAGCTCATTGGCAGTATAATATGAAATTTCTAAAAACAGGACATTTAAACAGATTCGCTATAAACAATCAAGCGTTGATAGTTTATCCTAAAGGCGTTGGCACAGGAAACAGAGTAGTATTCAATGCCGACGGTGGTATGATGTTACCTAAAGGTGGAACAGCAGATCGTCCTAAACTTACAGGCGTCCGTCAACCTACAGATGCTAATGGTACTATTCGTTACAACACAGACACTAACACTATCGAAGCATATATCAATAATGTATGGACAGTGGTAAGGGGCCCGGCGGCTACTACAGTTACAACACAGACACTAGGTCCAGGTAATGCTGTAGAAACAGTGTTCGGACCATTAACTTCGGTTCCAACAGGAACTTCATACCAAGCCAGCGATAATAATATTATCGTTCTAGTAGAAAACGTTTTCCAAATAGGAAATGGAACCAACTTCGATGTAGAACAGAGTGTATCAGGATCATTGACAGGTCCTAACTCACCTTATGCAGATGGTTGGTATATCAAATTCACTTCAGCAGTTGATGCAGGCAAGGACGTAACGGTTTACTTCGGTTACGCTAACTAACGATGTCAGTAGGGCGAATATCAGGTCCGTTACTAAACGCTAACTTATTACGCAACGGCATCGATTTATCTTTCGAAACCGATCTTTTATATCTTAATGTAAATGATTCTAGAATCGGCATTAATAAGGATAATCCTGTATATGATCTAGATGTAAATTCATTCATTAATACTACTGATCTTATAACAGATACAGGAAGATTCGGAAATGTTAGAATCAATAATGATACGATTTCAACTACCACCGGACCTCTAGATATACGATCAACAGATATTAATTCTGTTGTTAGATATGGTTATATGTCAAGTGATGATTTAGCATTCAATGACACTACTATATCAGGATTGTCGTCAAATCAAAATATCGAATTAATACCCAGCGGAACCGGTATTACATTATTTGAATCAAATGTTAATATAACCAATGATTTATATGTTTCCGGAAACATTAATGTAGATGGAAATCTATCAACTGCTAGTAATATTATAATCGGTGATGAAATATTAGACACTATAACCATCGCTCCTGATTTTACACAAAGCATTATCCCTGGACAGGATGATGTATGGAGCCTAGGTGAAAATACAGGAGATAGTAGTCCTCGCAGATGGTCACAGATGTTTATGCACGATCTCACACAGGTCACTACTAACAGACTAGATGCTGTTAAAGTTTCAGATCAATTATGGTTAGATGGCACTATCAATAAAATTACAGGACTACAGTCTAACGAAGATATTCTATTAAGTCCAGATACAGGCATAACTTACATTGAAAGCACAAAATGGCAAGATAATGATATAACTAATCTCTTAAACACACCACTAACATTTTCTAGCACAGGGATAGGATATCTCAGATTTATAGGAGATAATGCATTCGTATTACCATTCGGTAATACTTCAAATCGACCTTCAAATCCAGAGTTAGGCGACACTAGATGGAATACAGATGAACAATATTTAGAATGTTTTGATGGATCTGTATATGTGGTTGCAACGGGTGGCGGCGAAACAGTAACCCAAGCATTTATGGAAGAACTTGGAAATCTTTATAGTCTAGTCCTTGGTTAATTTTCCAATATAGATAAATATAATTAATCGCAAGTACGACCATGCTTGTGAGGACAAACAGAGCAAACCCGCTATGTAAAGGGGTTATATCCGTGGAATTCGGTGGTACAAAGGAGAGCGCATGGCAATAGGTCGAATATCCGGTCCGCTCTTAAAGTCGAATCTTGAACGTAATGGAATAGATTTAGCCTTTGAGACTGACCTCTTATATCTTGATGTAAACAACAATCGCATTGGAGTGAACACAGCTTCTCCACTTTACGACCTTGACGTAAATGGTACCACAAGAACAACTGATCTATTAGTAGACAATCAATTAGATGTAGGTGATTTATCAATATATGGAAATACTATTGAGAGTAATGTTCCTACGATCAACTTTACAGCATCGCCCGGCGAAGCAACTGTATATCATACAATATTACAAGTAGACGATATTCAAATAACAGGAAATGTAATCAGTACATTTAATTCTAATGCTAATTTAGAATTCCAGCCAAATGGCACTGGCGAAGTTGATATACTTTCAAATACAAACATTACAGGAAATCTGCAAGTAGATGGTAATATTAACGCCGATGGTAATATCACATTAGGTGGTAATATCACAATCGGCGATGCTCTTACAGATACCATACAAATTAATGCTAGCATACAAAGTGATTTAATTCCTGAAACTGATGATACTTACGATTTAGGTTCTTCAAGTTTTTATTGGAAACGTGCTTACGTAAATGATTTATATGCTGACACGCTAAATGTTCCAACATTAGATGTCGGAAATATAATGTTCCGTGATAATGAAATTACAACAACCACAGGCGAAGATTTATACATCGACGGTAACGGATCAGGCGGAGTTAGATTAGGAAATTTTTACATCGTTGATAACGTAATAACTAATGTGTCAAACGGTGCTATTACACAGATAGCACAAACAGGCACAGGTTATTTTAAAATAGCAACAACTAATGGATTTGTTCCTCCTAGGGGAAATGATGCAGAAAGACCGACAGCATACGCTGTTCAAGGTATGACGAGATACAATACCAATAGTAAAGCGTTAGAAATTTGGGACGGAGCGGCATGGAGTTCACCGGCAGGTGCTTCAGGTGCTGTTTCTGAAATTCAAGCAAATGATATTTCAGCATCGTTTGCATTAATGTTAGGATAGAAAAAAATGCCTACCGTATTTAAACATGCAGTGGTAACAGATATAGGAACAACTCCGGTTGATGTATTACAAATTGGAGAAGGTGTTAGAGCAACAGTTATTGGTTGTAATATAGCAAATACAACTGAGTATGACACTATTAATGTAGATGTTTATGTTGTTGATGAAAATTCAACACAAGGTGCCTATATAAAAGGAATGGTGATTCCGCCTAAATCTACGGCAAAGATAGTAACACAGGGTGAAAAATTAATTTTACCGGAAACGGCTGGAATAAGAATGGTTAGTGATGTAGCTAGCAGTATGGACACTACTATAAGTTACGTTGAGATTTCATAGGAAAGATTATGGCTAGTAATTATTATTTAGGAACAGATCCACAAGGCGTACTAGGAGATAGTCCTCAGTATCTTTATATGATTCGTAGAACAGCAGACGGCGAGCTTTTTCTAGTTAGAAGTGATCAGCTTAGAGATCAAGATTCTATTCCAATAAATGAACCCGGAGATCCTACAGAAAATTTTGAGGATTTTGAAGTAGGTGTAGATTATTTTGAGGGTATTGATTCTGATCACGAAAGACAGTATGACAATATGAAATATACTCAATACAAATGGGACGACAGACCTATGTTTTATTACGTTGACGAATTAGGTCAATTAGTAGTTAAGATAGGAAGAGGAGTCACATATGAAGAAAATATATCATCAGATGGCGATGAACCTGGAATTGAACCGATAGCATTCCAAGGAAACAATTAAGGTATAGATAATGGCTGATTTTAAAATAAGTAGAATAAGATATACATGGTTAGGTGATTGGACTACAGCAACTCTCTATAAAAAAGACGATGTTATAAGATATGGCGGGTCGAGCTTTATATGTATAAGACAACATACAGCGTCTGCTAATTTTTACACAGATTTAAATTATATTCCACCAGGCGATACCATAGCACAGCCAGCATGGTTAAAAATGACTGAAGGATATGCATGGAGAAGTAATTGGCAAACTAGCACATTATATAATTCAGGAGATATTACTTTATACGGCGGTGTGATATATGTTAATGTAACATCACACACCTCGGGTGCGACTTTTGATGAAAATTCCGATAAATGGGCTGTGTACATTTCAGGAAACAAATGGCAATCCGATTGGACGGACTCAACAAGATACGGCATCGGTGATGTAGTAAAGTATAACGGTATTGTTTATCGTTGTACAACAGAGCATACATCTTCAGGAACAGAAGACGGTTTAGAAAATGATATTGCGAATTGGCAAGTTCTTTTCGAAAACGTGGAATATAAAGGAGATTGGACTACATCTATAAGATATAGACCAAACGATTTGGTAGAGTATTTTGGATCTGTATTTAGATGTGTTACAGGACATACTTCAGGAAACTTCACAGGAACAGAATGGAGTTTAGAATTTCCAGGATATGGTTTCAGAGACGAATGGGATAGTTCTGCATATTACGGAATAGGTAATATCGTAAGAAACGGCGGATATGTTTATCGGGCTAAAACTAATAACAGAAATTCTGCTCCTGGATCCGATGCCTATGAATCCTCAGTTAATTGGGAAATAATTTCAAAAGGTATAAATTATCGCGGAGCATACAGTGCCACTGAAACTTATAGAACTGGAGATATCGTAAATCGAGGCGGTAACCTTTACGTCGCATTATTAGATCATATCGCAGATGGTAGTACATTAGGTTACTTAGACGATAGTAATTGGGAAATAGTGTCAGAAGGACAGAATCATAGAAATACATGGACTACTGACGTAACCTATTCTGTGGGAGATGTGATAACTTATATCGGTTCAGCATATATTTGTAACACTGAACATCTTTCCAGCAGTGAAAACTTTCCAGGAGATAATGGATCTGGATTTGAATATTGGGATATTTTAGTCACAGCTGGAGAAAATACCGGTCTTCAAGAAAGAGGCGATCTGTTAACTTATGATTTAAGTAGAACATTAGTCGGCGACGGTAGTACTTTTAATGTTACTAATCTTTCAATTGGCAATCCTTTTGAAATACTTAAAGTTGATAATGAAGGCTCTTTAGAATATTCAACATTTGGTAATGTTGTAAGAACCAATTATACTGATAATTCTGGAGGACAAAATTCAGAATTATACGGTGAACCGTCTTATGACGAGGGAGTATCTCCGACCGGTAGCACTGTAAGCCTAAGATATGTTTCTATCGACGGTATCGATTCACCGGAAAGAGGTACTGTTTTTGCTCCATATAAAACAGTTCGGTATGCCTGCGAACAGGTAGAAGCAGAAGGATATCAAGGCGAAACAAAAATTTACATCGCGACAGGAAGATATGAAGAAGTATTACCGATCATAGTTCCAGCTTATACATCAATAGTAGGACAAGAAGTTAGGTCTACTACTATAGTAGCTAACAGCCCTATTACCGCATTGGCTAATGATTATACCTATAGTTTAGAGGCTCTTGATAGGATTTCAGGAGTGATCGAAAATGTTATATCAGGTGCCGCTGTTACAAAAACAGCAGGAAATCAAGAAGAACAAGTTATTCTTAGAGAAAATGTCACAGTAAATGTTTCTTTCGATCCTCCTCAATTTGATTTAGCAGGATTTGAAATATACGAATCGACATATATTGATTCTGTCCCTATTACCACAGACATCCAAGCGGCTAGAGATATCCAGCATTTAATAAGCGAAATCACAGCCTACATTAATTTTTATCTAGCGAGTACTGGAGAAGAACCTACTTTAATAGGCACAAATACCGCGGTGACTGCTGAAGGATATGTAAACGCAGTGACAGTATTAAATGCCAACAAAGATTTTTTAGCCGCAGAAGCGGTTGCTTATATAAGACAACAGCATCCTTCTTATAATTTTGATTCTGAAAGATGCGAAAGAGATGTTAAAGCATATATCGATGCTTGGGCATACGATATAATCTATACTGGAAATTATAAATCAAAATTAGCCGCTAGATACTATGTTAATGCAGTAAATGGATCTCAAAGAGAAGATATGTTCTATGTTAGGAATGCAACAGGCATAAGAAATATAACAGTAAGCGGATTAAGTGGAACATTAAATCCACCTAACGTTTTTGATCTTTATCAACGTCCGACTGGAGGTGCTTATGTATCTCTCGATCCAGGTTGGGGTCCAGCTGACGATAGAACATGGATAACATCTAGATCATGTTATGTACAGAATGTAACCACCCAAGGGTATGCCTGTACAGGTCAGAAAATCGACGGTGCATTACACAACGGCGGTAATAAATCCATCGTATCTAATGATTTTACACAATTAATTTCCGACGGTATTGGTGCCCATGTTCTTAATAATGGTAGGGCAGAGCTTGTATCTGTGTTTACATACTATTCCCAGGTAGGATATCTGGCAGAAAATGGAGGAGTTATCCGCGCTACTAACGGTAACAACTCTTATGGTAATTACGGAGCATTAGCTACAGGAAATGATCCTACAGAAACGCCAGCAGAAGCTACAGTAAACAATAGGAATCAAGAAGCTATAATTATCGCGGCATTTGCCGGTGAAGTAAACGACGAAATCTTAGCATTAGAATTTGAAAATTGCGGACAAAATTATACTTCTGCTACTTACAATTTTGTAGGTTCTGGAGTAAATGCTAATGCAGTAGCAGACGAGTTCCGAGATCAAGCAGTATTTGAATCTAGAATTATTGAACCACCAGATTCTGGATCAGCAGGAGGTGGCGGATATACATTCACAGGTAATAATGCTCAGATTGGCGATTTAGATTCTATAACCATAGCAACCAATGATCCAAATACTGAAGCCGAATATTTAGGAATGAGAATCATCCTTACCAGTGGTAGTGGAACAGGACAATATGGTATCGTTGAGTCATACAATGATGTTTCCAAAGTTATAACAGTTGTTAGAGAAAGTGACGGATTACCAGGATGGGATCATATATCTCCCGGAACACCATTAGTTAATCCATTAACAACATCAACAGTATACAGAATAGAACCGAGAGTAGAATTTAGCGCACCTCCTTATTCTGCTACAGATGTGACATTTCCGCTTTCGTTAGATTGGCAGAAAGTAGTATATGGAACAACATACGAACCTTTTAACAATGTTACAGGTGAAGCAGGTACAGGCATAACAGACGGTGTAGCTGAAGCTACAGCAACATTTAATATAATAAAAAATCTCGGATATGAGGTTACTATAGTAAATGCCGGTGCTGGATATAATTTAAACGATACTATGACTATTACCGGTGACAACATCGGCGGAACTAGTCCTGCTAATGATTTAGTAATAACAGTAACCGCTATTTCGGACGATAGTACTAATTCTATCACAGCATTTACTTTCGAAGGTACTCCGGGTCCAGGAAAATTTGTTGCATTAGGAAATTCCACTAATAGAGCGCTGTATTCAACAACAGGCGATACGTGGGAAGAAGGATTATTGCCCGCTATAGACACTTGGACTTGCCTAGCCGCAGGCGGAGGAAAATTTGTAGCTATCGCTGGGGAAGGCACCGTCGGAGCATATTCATCAGATGGAGTTGCATGGACTTCAACTACATTACCGAACAGACAGTGGAACGGCATAGCATATGGTGATGGAAAATTTGTAGCGGTGGCTGGTAATTTAGATGCCGTGGCGATCAGCGACGACGATGGAGAAACATGGACTAATGCTACTATTCCAGATATAGGTGATTCATCATATAATGAATGGATAGATATCACGTACGGCAAAGGAACATTCGTAGCGATAGCTAACAGCAATAACATCGCCGCTTATTCCACCGACGGAGGAACTACCTGGAATACAACAATCATGGATGTAGTTGCTGACTCATCATCGAAAGACTGGGTGTCTGTGACATACGGTAACGATAAATTTGTAGCTCTGTCAACAACTGGTGATGTCGCATATAGCTTCAACGGATCATTCTGGTATCCAGGAACTATGCCTACACAAGACGGTTCAACCTCTATGACATGGCGTGAAATAACATATGGACAAGGTGTTTTCTTCGCTGTTTGTGATACAGGCGGTGCTATCATCGGAGGGGATGCTACAGGCGGAGCAACATCGTTTGCCGCACAATCATATGATGGTGTAATATGGTATGCAAAAACTCTAAGTTCGGTACAGTTCTGGAAAGGAATCGGATTTGGAAACCCAAATAGTGTTCCTACATTGGTAGCAGTAGCTACAGGAACTAGTTCGGCTAGTAAAATATTAACAGGAACCAGAGCACTAGGACGAGTAGTCGTAGAAACAGGAAGAGTGACAGCGATTAGACTATGGGAACCTGGATCAGGATATACCAGTGCTCCATCGTTAACACTATACGATCCGAATAATACCAGTGATGTTGTCGTAACTAATAGATTAGGAAATGGTGTTTTAGGAAATCCAGGATGGACCAACAGAGGGGTTGGATACAAAACATCTACAACTGTAGTTACTGTAACCGGAGATGGATTTGCCGATGTTATTCCTGATGATAGATTTGTCACCCTGTCTAATCTAGATAGATATCCTAAAGCAGGAGCTCAATTTAGATTTACAGGAAATTCAGAACTTTATACAGTAGTTACAGTTACAGAATTAGGATCTGTAAACGGATTTGGAGGATTAACAGCGAGATTCCAGATTAGTCCTGTGTTTACATTAAATGACGGACCTGCACACGACACTGATGTTGAAATTAGATTGAGATATAGCCAGATACGTATCTCAGGACACGATTTCTTAGATATCGGCACCGGTGGATTCACAGACACTAATTATCCTGATTTATATGCTACTGGAGATTTCGTTAATGCACCAGAAAATGAAATTTTTGAAGGAAACGGGGGTAGGGTATTTTATACCTCAACTGATCAAGATGGTAACTTTAGAACTGGTGAATTATTCTCTGTTGAACAGGCGACTGGTATTGTAACAATTTCAGCAGACTTCTTTGATTTAGGAGGGTTGACTGAGCTAGCACTAGGTGGTGTTAGATTAGGAGGTTCAGGCGCTGTGATTAGAGAATTTTCAACTGATCCTCTATTTACAGCAGATTCAAATAACATAGTTCCAACGCAACGTGCAATTAAGGCATATCTAGCAAATAGATTAAGTGTTGGTGGATCAGAATTATCCACAGCGAGCTTTATCGCTGGTACGGTTAGGGTAGGACCAGATTTAATTGGTTCTACGATTAGTGGTAGAGTACAAATACCTGTGCTTGCAGTGTTCCAAGGACCAGATGCAAGCATTAGTGGCAGTATTATAGCACAAAATCTATTCTTTACGTCATTTAATGATGACTTTAGGAAAATTTACTAGATTTTGGCAATAACTTTAATTTGATAAATATAGCATCGGAGACAAGAACAGATGGCTGAATTTAAACTAGGTAGAATAAGATTTGTATGGAGAGGCGAATGGGTTGCCACTCGAGTATATTACAAGGACGACGTTGTAAGATACGGTGGTAAAACCTATATCTGTTCTGTAGGGCACACTGCTGATTCAGATTTTTATACTGATCTTAACGAATCACCAACTAGATGGAATCAAATGACCGACGGTCAAGAATGGAAAGGTGATTGGTCAACTGCAACATTTTATAGTGTAAATGATTTAGTCAAATACGGTGCGAGAGTATATGTCTGTAATACATCACACACATCGGCTTCGACTACATCAGATGGATTAGAATTAGATCAAGCTAAGTGGGATCTTTTCATCGAAGGGTTTGATTGGAAAGACGATTGGAGCATTAACACTCGATATAAAGTTGGAGATGTAGTTCGATATGGCGGATATACATATGTAGCAAATACAGCTCATACTTCGGCGGCTACAACTACATTAGGTCTAGAAGCCGATCAAGCAAAATGGGATGATTTTAATCAAGGTATCGAATACAAAGGCGCATGGAGTGGATCTTTAGTAAGATATAAAATTAACGATGTAGTTAGAGAAGGCGGAAGTCTTTGGATCTGTACCACTCAGCATACTTCTACAGCATCATTCATAGCAGACTCTGCTACTTACTGGTCAGAATTTGTATCTGGTATACAGTTTGATAACGAATGGAATGTTGCTACAACATATCAGGTAGGTGATATTGTTAGATATGGTGGTAATCAATATCGCGCAAAAACTAATCATGTAGGCGCAACTCCAACTGCTGGTGTTCCTAATTGGGAATTATTCACAGAAGGATTTAATTTTGAATCTGATTGGGTATCATCAACTGATTATCAGATCGGTGATGTTGTTAAATTTGGCGGTAACACATATCTAGCATCACAGGATGTTACTGTTTTAGAATTAACAATCACAGCGTCTTCTTCTGTAACAAATAATCTTACCGTAGCTGATACATCGGATTTGGTAGCTGGACAGGCTATTAGATTTACCGGATCTGTATTTGGCGGAGTAGCTGAAGATGCAAATTATTATGTGCATTCTATTATTAATCCAACAGATTTTAGAATAACAGATATTCTTAGCGGGTCGATATTCAGCTTAACAACAGCATCAGGATCAATGACTGCTAAAGCGACATATCAACCTCCGGCTGGATCACATTGGTCGTTATTAAACAAAGGATTAGACTGGCAAGGACAATGGGTTGATGATACAGAATATCACGTAGGTCAAGTGGTTAGATATGGTTCTAATGCTTATATCTGTATTTTAAATCATAGATCAGAAGGAGACGACGGATCAACTATCGGAGAACAAGGCGGTGGCGCTCCTAATTCTAGACCAGATCAAGACACTTCAGGTACATACTGGAATTTATTAGTTACAGGTAATGACATAGATGTATTATCAGAACGAGGAGATTTAGTTTATTTCGGCGGAGCAGGTCCTGCTAGATTACCAGCAGGCGGTGAAGGACAAGTTTTACGTGTTAGTGCTACATCAGATCCAGAATGGGTAACACTAGGATTAACTGATAATGTTTATTATGTCGGTTCGCACGGCACTGACTCACCAGCTCCTGTATTTGGTGTATCGCAGGATAAACCATGGAAGACTGTACGATATGCGGCTGAACAAGTTTTAGCAGGCCCTAGAAATCCTCAAGCGAAAAGATTATTGGAACTTAATAGAAGATTTATACAACGTGAAATTGTCGAATGGACTGATTATCAGATCACAAATAATATTTCACCATTCACATCAGCATTTGATTACAATGATGTAAAATGTGAAAGAGACATGGGTTTCATCATCGATGCTATCATTCATGATATTACACACGGTGGAAATACTAAAACAAGAGAAGCGGCATTATCATATGTTAATGATACTGTTGGATCACCTTACTTGAATCAGAAAGATGAAACTATAGCATCTATCGAATATGGATTGACCGTAATTAATAATGTTTTATCTAATACAGCACCATCTACAAATTATCAAGTAACCAACGGTGATAATTCTACATCGATAGTCGCCCAATATATTGATACAAATTACACGGCAGAAAGCAATTTAGGCATATCTGGATTAGTACAGATTATTACAGATGCTATCACAGCAGGCGATGCAGACGATATTCCAGAAAAACTCAATCCTAACAATACTATTAATATTTTAACAGGTAGATTTAGAGAGATATCTCCGATCATTGTTCCTGAAAATACTGTAATGTTAGGTGCAGAGGTAAGATCAACCAACGTCGGGCCTTCAGAAGCGATTACCAGCATTTATGATTCTGGATATAGTATTGATGCATTAAATCATATGCGATCAGTAGTAAGTGATGTTATTTCAGGTAATTCTGTAACTCCTACAACAGGAAATAGTGAATCTCAAGATATAGCATTTCCTTTTGCTGATACACCAGAGCAAGATCATACAAATAGATTAGTTAATTTAATTGCACATAATATCGATTTCAGAATAGGAACTATACATAAAGCCGCCTATCCTGATCCTACAAATTATAATACATCATACTTGGTAGGGTATGGCGATGCAAGAAAACTAGTATTTGAAAATAAAATATACATCAAAGAAGAAATCAAATCTTATTTAGATGAAACTTATCCAAATTTAAAATATAGCAGAACTATTTGTAAACGAGATGTAGGTTATATTGTTGATGCTATAATTTACGATTTAACATATGGCGGAAATACACAATCTATTAATGCTGGATTAGCATACTTTGATGGCCCAGGTGGCGCACTTGCAATCGATTCTTCAGAAAAAGCGGCAACATTAGCGGCATATGGCTATCTAAAAACAATGTTACAAAATGTAGCACAGAATGTTGTTAATTCAGGATATCAATTTGTTATTCCTCAATATAGAGACACAGCAGGATCAGCGGCCGCCGCAACATTGATCGGTAACAATTTAGACACTATTATCGATATAATTAACAGCGGAACATCAGCGGCTCCAAATGTAACAGTAATAACTATTTCTTCTAATGTGTGTACAACTTCAACAAATCATGGATTGAACGTAGGAGACAGTTTTGTTCCAAGAACTACTTCAAATGATTTCATTAAAGATGAAAAATATTGGATTTTAACCACTCCGGCGGCAGATACATTTACCGTTTCTGAAACATTCGGAGGATCAACAAAAACTTTAAGTAATGGAACAGGACTAACAATCACAGGCGATGTTGTTGACACTCCTGCTACTACAGGCGTAGATGCTAATATTGTTACAGCGGTTGAAACTTTTGATTCTTACCAAGAATCATTAGTAAATCTACAGGTTGATTACCTCAATAAAACAAACTGGCACACAGACTTTACCGTTACTGTTACCGGAGCATCTGAATTTACAGTTTACGCTGGTAAAAATTCCTATACTCATACATATGTTAGCGGAGGAGTAGTTACCAAATCTGATGATACTACAATAAACATCAGTAATTTTGTTTATAATAATTCTACTGGTATTGCTACAGTAACAACTTCTGGATCACATAGTTTAGAAGACGGAGATGTTATAGATATTACAAATGTAACACTATCAATAACTTATTCTGGAAGTACAGTTTCAGTAACTTATCCATATAGCACAGAACCATTTACAGGTGTATCTTTAATAAGCTATAGACAGACAAAATGTATAAGAGATACTAGACTTATATTAGAAGCTATTGCTTTTGATACTTTATATGATGCTAATTTCCAAACTAGAAATGCGGCATATGCATATCTAAGAGCTACTGCTAGAGAAGTTTATACTTTAAATCAAAAAGCTACAACTATCGCGGCATATGAATTTTTACAAGATACTATCGAGGGAGATGACGTCTACACTGGAGCAGAGTCAATTCCTCAGGCTAGAATAGTTGCTTTATTTGATGTATTAAACGATATCATTTACAGTGGCAATGGATCAGGATCTAATAGACAATCCGACGAAAGAAACGCAGACAATGCTGTATTACAACTTGAAAGAAATAGAGATTTCATTGTAGCAGAAGTTGACGCATACATCACTGATACGTTCAGCGATACAGCAGATCAAACAATCGCCGGAGTTAATACTATTACTATTTCTGATACTTCATGGTTAAGAAGAAATGCGGCAATACGATTTACAGGAACAACATTCGGTGGAATTTCTACTGGTACTACATATTATGTAGCGAAAGTGGTGAGTTCTACAACATTCACTGTTTCTCTAACAAGAAATGGAACAGAAGTAACACTGTCTGCAGATACAGGATCTATGGGCGTGGCATTGTTCTATGATAGCACAGCTTGCCTAAGAGATGTTAATAGATATATCGATGCATTAAAATATGATATCAAATATCCAGGCAATTATAAATCTTTGTTAGCGGCAAGATATTATGCAAACTCTGTAACAGGTTCTTTAGAAGATGATTTCTATTATGTTAGAAACGGTACAGGTGTGCGTAATCAAACACTACAAGGAATGACCGGTGATTTATTAGCAGAAAATGCTTACGGTACTTCTAGAGTTTCAGCTGGCGCTTATGTTTCACTTGATCCAGGTTGGGGTCCATTAGATGAAACTGTATGGATTACAGAAAGGTCTTGTTATGTACAGAATGTGACTACATTTGGTACAGCGGCTATTGGGCAGAAAATCGACGGCTCCTTGCATGATGGTGGTAACGATTCTATCGTATCTAATGACTTTACACAGGTTATCAGCGATGGTATCGGTGCATGGGTAACTAACAATGGTAGAGCAGAACTTGTTTCTGTATTCACATACTACTCACACATCGGTTACTTGTCAGAGAACGGTGGTAGAATCCGTGGTACCAACGGTAACAACTCTTATGGTGATTTTGGTTCAGTAGCAGAAGGATTTGATAATAGAGAAACTCCTAATACAGCGGTAGTTGATAATAGAAACTTTAATGCTACAGTTGCCGAGGTATTTACATCTGGTTCACAGATTTTACAACTCTATTATAGCAACAATGGTAATGATTATACCGAAGCTACATGGAATTTCTTTGGTGCAGGTAGTAGCATCAATGTATTACAAGATGAAACTCGAGACGATGGTATTTTCCAAGTTAGACTTTTAGATTTAGGTGACGATTCATCAGGACAGTTTGGTGGTGACGGATACTTAACTAACAGTAATACAGCCCAGGGCGGTACTACAACAACTATTACAATCGCGGCTACAGATGGCGAGATCAGTACAGCATACGTAGGAATGAAAGTTTATCTAACAGGCGGTACTGGCGCTGGACAATACGGTATTATTGATACCTATAACGCAGGTAATAAATTAGCGACGATTATCAAAGAATCAGACGGAACATCAGGATGGGATCATTTACAGCAAGGAACTACTATCGTTGCTCCTGATGCTTCTACAACATACATCATTGAACCGAGGATTTCATTCACTGCACCAACAACAACTTCTGAAAAAATAGATCTAGGAAGTGCAACAACATGGACTGATGCTGTTTATGGTAATACTAACTCGACTTACACTGGATTAACCGGTACATACACAGGTGCTGGAACCGGAGCAACATGGGATGTAGTAAGAAACGGTTCGAAATACATTCTAACTAATTCTGCGGCAGGTACTGGTTATGAAAGATTAGAAACTATCACACTAGCAGGTAATACATTAGGCGGTACAGCAGTAACTAATGACATCACTATTACTATCACTAGTGTAAACTCAGTTACAGGTGCTATTACACAGTTCGAATTCGAAGGTTATGGCAAAGGTGGAGTTTATGTTGCTATTGCTGAAGGAGCAGGAGCAGATGCATTAAGTTCAGATGATGGCGAAACCTGGACTTCACGGTCATTACCAAGTGTAGGTACCTGGAGATCAGTAGCACATGGCGAATTTGTTGATGGCTCGACTGACTTAAAAGTAGGAAGATTTGTTGCTCTAAGAAGCGGAGCAAACGTAGCCGCATATTCAGAAGATGGTATTACTTGGACAACTACAACACTCCCAGCTTCGGCGGCATGGAATTCCGTAACATTTGGTGAAGGTAGATTTGTTGCTGTTGCTACTGATAGTACAACTGTTGCTATTTCACAAGATGGTGAAGCTTGGGATTTAACAGGAACTTTAACAGCCACAGGATTTAATGCAGTGGCATATGGTAAAGGTGTATTTGTAGCAGTTAAATCAGGAAGCACAGTGGCGGCGTATTCAACAGATGGAGATACCTGGACTGATGTAGCACTGCCAGCTTCATCTTCTTGGACTTCTGTCACATTTGGTAATAATATATTTGTTGCTGTAGCTAGTGACTCTAACAGTGGAGCATACTCTGTAGATGGAATCTCAAACTGGGTAGCAATGACAGTGGGTTCACCAGACGGATCAACAGTTGGCGGTTATCAGAAAGTTAGATACGGTCAAGGATTATTTGCGGCAACATCATTCGATTCAGGTGCAGGAGATTATAGTTTCTTAGCAACTTCTGAGAACGGATTAGCATGGGATATCAAAGGCATCCAGGGAGAAGTTGGAGCCACCGAAGGATACAACGCTTTAGCATTTGGTACTCCGCAAAGAACAGGGTATTGGGTAGCACTAGGATATGGTTCTACAGATTTTGGATCTAGAGTAAGAACAGGTGCAACAACAAAAGCTAGAGCATTTGTAGCTCAAAACAAAATCTATGGTGTTTACATCAATGAACCAGGATCAGGATATGATTCAGATCCTACAATGACTATTACAGATCCAAACAATATTTACGAAATGCCATTCTCATTGAGAAAAGGTAAAGGCTGTTTAGCAAACCCAACTTATATTAATAGAGGATCAGGTTATAGCTCCGCAACCGCTGAGATTGATACCGGTGACGGATATGGAGATTTCTTCCAAACAGGACAATTTGTTGCTGTGAAAAGATTAAGCCGGCGTCCAGTAGAAGGCTCAAATGTGGTATTTAGTCACTTACCAAATAGAACATTTAAACTAGTTAATATTTTAACTTTCTTAGGAACAGAGGATGGCTCTTATACAGCATTCTTCCAGGTAAGCCCTAATATTGAAATCGTTGATTCTCCATCGCATTTAGAATCTGTAACTACAAGAATTAGATATTCTCAGGTTCGATTAACTGGACATGATTTCCTAGATATCGGAACTGGTAGTTTCTTAGAAACTAATTATCCAGGAACACCAACACAAGATCCAAATCAAGCCAACGAGACTGTTGAAAATAATGGAGGCAGAGTGTTCTTTACGTCTACTGACCAGGATGGTAACTTTAGAGTAGGTGACCTGTTTACTATTGAGCAGTCAACTGGTATTGCGACATTGAACGCTGATGCATTTAACATCGCAGGCTTACAAGAACTTACACTTGGTGAAGTTTCATTAGGTGGTGGATCTGCAAGTATTAGTGAGTTCTCAACAGACCCATTCTTTACAGCAGATAGTGATAGCATAGTACCAACACAGCGTGCTATCAAGGCTTACATTAGTTCACAGATTGGTGGCGGTGGTGCGTCATTGAACGTAAATAGTGTAACAGCTGGTTCGGTGTTCATTAACACAGATCAGATAACTACAGTAGGTGGAACTCAGATTAATATGAATGCTAAATTTGATTTTAGAGGTGGAGTTGTAGGATTACCGATAGCATTTAATTACTTTTTACAATAAAAACGGAGATTTTATAAATGGCAACAGGAAGATTAGGAGTAGCAGATCTATCAGCAGGTGCAGATACAAGCGTATATACTTGTCCAGCTAGCACTTTTTCGGTAGTATCTGTGTCAGTATGTAATAGAGCAGGTACATCAGTCAATGTTAGGATTGCTGTAGCGGCTTCGGGCACACCAGCAGATTCGGAATATATCGAATACGATTCAGAAATCCTTGCTAATGGTGTTTTAGAAAGAACAGGTATCGTAATGGATGCTGGAAAAGTATTAATAGTTAGAGCCAGCGCCGGTTCAGTTAGTGCTGTGGTGATGGGAATCGAAACAACAACAGCTTAATAAGAAGAGGGATTAAAAATGGGAAGAAAAGTAGGAACAGGTGTTACCCCGGGCGGTATTGGAGACCTGAACGTTGACGGAGCTACGATTAAAACGGCTGAACTAAATGCCAATTTAGTATTAAGTCCAAGCGGTACAGGGATCACTTCATCCACAAGACCTTTACAGCTAGATGCAGTAAATGATCTCCGATTTGCTGACACAGACTCGAGTCATTATGTGGCTTTTAGATCGCCTGGAACGGTTTCATCTAGTGTAACCTGGACACTTCCTGATGCAGATGCCTCACAAAATGGATATGCTCTAGTATCAAATGGTAGCGGTACATTATCCTGGGCGGCTGTAGGTCCTGCTCATGATGACGAAACAGCATCTGCAACTACATATTATCCAGTGATTACTACTACTACAGCATCTGGATTTTTAACTAGTTCTAGAGTTTCTAGCACTAAATTAACCTTTCAACCTAGTACAGGAACATTAAGCTCTACTATCTTTAATGAAACTTCTAGTATAACGTTAAAAGAAAATTTAAGACCTATAGAAGATGCATTAGATAAGATCGTGAATTTAAGTGGATGGGTTTTTGATAGACGAGACGGATCACAAAAAGACGAAGCAGGTTTAGTTGCTGAGGAAGTTAATGAAATCATTCCAAACATAGTTACTAAAGATCAAGAAGGTAATCCTTCAGCGGTAGCATATACTAGATTAGGAGCATACCTCGTTGAAGCGATTAAAACATTAAAAAAAGAAATTAACGAAATAAAAGAAAAAATTTAATATGGCTACACTAAAAAACACCACATTCCAAGGTACAGGTAATATTAAATTACCAACAGGCACTACTGCTGAAAGACCGGCAGGTGGTGCAGGTATGATAAGATATAATACCTCGATGGGTATCTTAGAATTTTTCGATAACGGCTGGAGACCAGTGACTGGGTTTGCCCAGGGATCGATAGGAACCGGTGGTGATAGTGTGTACTATCGAGATGGCACTATAGTGCATATGTTTACGTCTGTAGCATTTACTACTTTTACTCCAGCGCATTCAGGAACGGTACAAGTGTTAGTTGTAGCAGGTGGCGGATCAGGAGGATCTCACCACGGCGGTGGCGGTGGTGGTGGTGGTGTTATCTATCAGAAAGATTTTCCTGTAACAGCAGGAACACCGTATCCGATTTCAGTCGGAGCCGGCGCAACTAGACCGTCATTTCCATCTAGAGGAAATAGAGGTTCGAGTTCTTTTTTCAACGGTCCTGGTGGAATTTCAGTTACTGGAGGCGGTGGCGGCGGTTCTTGGAATGGATCTACAGCACAACCTGGCGGATCTGGCGGTGGCGGAGATAGTAGTAGCTCAAATAGGAACAGACGAGAAGGCGGTAGAGGAATTACTGGACAAGGATTTGACGGAGGAACCGGCATAAGATTTAATTCATCTGGGGATAATAATCACGCTACAGGTGGTGGAGGCGGAGCCGGAGGAAGAGGTCGTGACGGACAAGAACAAAGACATGACGGCAGGATAGCACACGGTGGTCCAGGAATGGCCTGTGATATAACCGGAGAAGTATTATACTGGGGAGGCGGTGGCGGAGCCGCACATCATCATGGACAACAAGGTGTTGCCGCAACAGGCGGTGTCGGTGGAGGTGGAGCCGGAATGAATTATCATGGAGTTCCAACATATCCAGCATCGAGAGTTTTTGCAGTCGGTGGTGGACAAGCTCTTAATGCTGGCGGAAATTCAACATCTCAATCTAATGCAGGCAATGGCGGAACCAACACCGGAGGTGGCGGTGGAGGTGTTAACTATCAATATGCAGGAACAGGATCAGCAGGCGGTCCAGGTATTGTGGTAGTAAGATACTAAGGAAAATTTATGGCAACGTTACAGACAACGACTTTTTCAGATACAGGTAATATTAAACTACCTTCAGGTACCACAGCTCAGCGTCCTTCCGCATCTACCGGAATGATGAGATATAACACCGATATGGATCTATTAGAATTCTATGATGGATCTAGTTGGAAGCCAGTTACTGGTTTTTCACAAGGTATTGTAGGTACTGGTGGTAACAGCATAGTTTATAAAGATAATTCAATCATACACCTATATACCGCTACAGGTGCGTCCACATTTACTCCAGCGCATTCGGGAACCATACAAGTGTTAGTTGTAGCAGGTGGTGCATCCGGTGGCGGACAGCACGGCGGCGGTGGCGGCGCTGGAGGGGTCCGTTTCGATCGTGCTTTTCCGGTAACAGCAGGAACACCGTATCCTATTAATGTAGGCGCAGGAGCGGCTACTGGTGGAGGCGGTTTTGGAAACAATGGCGGACCATCAACATTCTCTTCTATCACCAGCACAGGCGGTGGCGGTGGCGGTAACTGGAATAATGCTTCTGCGGCTCGTAGTGGCGGTTCTGGTGGCGGGGGAGGAACATCTAGCCAACGAGGTTCTAGATTCCGTGTAGCCAGTGGATTAGGTGCCCAAGGACAAGGATATCCTGGCGGAACTGGAATACGATTTAATAGACAAGGTAATAACTGCCATAATGGTGGCGGTGGTGGCGGTGCTGGTGGACCAGGAAAAGAAGGATCTGATAATAATAATCAAACAGACAATTCGCATGGTGGACCAGGAGTTGCTACAAATATTTTAGGAGAAACACTCTACTTTGGTGGAGGTGGTGGCGGAGCCAGCCATATCAATCCAGGAGGTGGACCTTCAGGAGGAGTCGGTGGAGGCGGTGGCGGTAGTTGCCATCACGGACAACCACAAAAACCACCGAGCATGCCACAAGGTATTGGCGGAGGACAAGCATTAAATAACGGTGGCAATGCCGCTATT
>Ga0222719_10001549_pt1 | contig 22087 bp, 14 predicted proteins | sample C33_34DmetaG_FD_165039 | JGI IMG/M metagenome (GOLD analysis project Ga0222719, IMG submission 165039) | Estuarine water microbial communities from San Francisco Bay, California, United States - C33_34D | ecosystem: Environmental > Aquatic > Marine > Unclassified | place: USA: California...
ACTTACGTCTATAGCAAGCGGTGGCGTATTTAACCCTGTTAATTGGACAGCAGTAGAAGACAGCATATCAAGATTAGGGTACATTCCTAGTAATGAAGCACTTACATTACAAAATGAGACAATATTTAATCCACCAGCTAACGGCGCAGGTTCAGGCATAGTTAAATTTGTTAAAGAATTTGATACAAGTAATAACGGAGCGGTGCTTGCTGTATCTACCGAACTTAAAGGAGATGATAGCACAGCTAATGCAAGTGTTGTGATATATCGATTGTTAGATGGCCACTATCAATACAGTCAAGAAATTACTGCTCCTGCTGACAATACTGGATTTGGATCAAGTGTAAGTATAAGTGCTGACGGTACAAGATTAGCAATTGGCGAAACACTAAACAGCACAAAGAAAAAACATCAAGGCGTAGTGCATATTTACAAGCAAGTTAATGGTGAGTTTGTATTAAATCAAACGTTAACTAGTCACGGGAACGAAGCACTTGAACAGTTTGGTTATAAAGTAAGTTTTGATGGTGAGCAACTAGCAGTAACTAGTTTGCAAGGTGATGCAAAGATTCCTACAACGTTTGATAATAATACTACATATTTTGATGGAAGAATTACAACTACGGTCCAAACAATAGAAAATGGCGGCGTGGTTTACATATACGAAAAAATAGACGACCTTTATGTCTACAGTGAAAATTTATATTACAACGACGATGGCAGTATCTACTTTGGCGAAAATCTTTTAGTAAACCGTAATCACGTATACGTTAGTATGCCAAGAGTAAAAGAAGAAGGATATCAAGGAGTTGTTGTAGATTTTAGAAAAGACAATAATCAAACAGCGTGGAAAACACATAAAGAATCTAGACCGGTAGTAGATATTAATAAAATGCGTGGCGCATTTTTATATAACACAAAACAAAATGTAATACTTGATTACATTGATATAATAGATCCTATCCAAGGAAAAATAGCAGGAACAGCAGACGCAGAAATAGATTATAAAGTTTATTACGATCCTGCGTTATATAATGTTATTGATAGTGAAGAACAAACACAGAATACCGATGTTTGGGCAGATCGATATGTAGGTAAAATTTGGTGGAACTTAGACGAAGCAAGATTTTACAATCCTTATCAAAACGACACTATTTTCCAAACAAATTATTGGAACACTGTATTTGCTGGAACAAAAATAGGAATTTATGAATGGGTAGAATCATCATTGCTTCCAAGCGAATGGGATAGCCTAAGCGGAACCCCCGAAGGCGAAATTAGAGGAATAACTGGAACTTCAAGATACAGTGATAGATTTTATGTATCTAAGAAAAAATACGACAGTGTTGCACAACGATTTACTAACAAGTATTATTATTGGGTAGAAAACAAAACTACTGTTCCTCCTGTAGTTGGTAGATCTTTAAGCGGCAGCAATATTGCTTCGCTGATTGAAAATCCTGCACAAGCAGGATATAAATTTGTTGCACTAAACAGCGAAAATAAATTTATTCTTTATAACTGTAATGAGTTAATGAAAGATAAAGATATTGCAATTAACTTCCGTTTTTATACAATAGACAATCAAGAACAAAATATTCATAACGAATATCAAATATTAACTGAAGGATTAGGTACAAGCAAGCCCCAAAAAGATATAGAACAAAAATGGTTCGATAGTTTAATTGGTTATGATGAATATGACAGACCAGTTCCTGATGATAAATTAGGACTAAAACAAAGATACGGTACATTATACAAACCAAGACAAAGTTGGTTTGTTAATAGAGTAGAAGCTCTAAAACAAGCAATAGAAAGAATCAATAGTGTTTTAAAAACAGTTGTTGCTGTTGATGTTGCTGATTTAAGTAATCTTAATAAGAAAGATCCTGCACCTACAATAAATTCAAATAGATTTGATGTCCAAGTAGACACATATAGCGAAATACAATTTATAGGAACAGCAAAAGCAACCACTGCACAATTAGAACTTATTATAGATGACGGTGTTATAACTGACGTAACTATTATTAATGCAGGTCGCGGCTATCAGGCTGTTCCTACATACATAATTAGAGGTGAAGGGGAAAATGCCCAAATACAATTAACCATTGATAGCGTAGGAAAAATATCTTCAGCATCAGTAGTCAAAGGCGGAAAAGGATACTTACCAACTACACAAATTGAAGTTAGACCCTTTACAGCACTAGTAGTAGCAGACGAAACAGCAGCAGGAAGGTGGACACTAAACACATTTGATAGTGCAACTAGAGAATGGTCTAGAAGTGAAACACAAAAATATGATGTTAGTAGATACTGGGAATATATTAACTGGTATGCAGACGGCTACGGTGAATTTACAAATATTAAAGACAGAGTTGATGCAACATATCAACTATCTGGATTACAAAATCAAATTGGCGATATTGTAAAAGTTACAACAATTGGCTCCGGCGGCTGGTTGTTGTTAGAAAAAATTGCTAACGTTGATACAGATGATTACACAATAAATTATAGAACAATTGGTAAAGAAAACGGAACCATACAATTTTTAAGAACAATATATGATGCAACTGCTAATAAAACAGGTTTCGATACGACAAGTTTTGATACTAGATACTACGACATACAGCCCATTACAGAAACTAGAATCATATTAGAAACTATTAGAGATAAAATTTTTACAGAAGAACTAAGTGATGAATACAACAATTTATTTTTTGCAAGTGTAAGATATGTGTTCTCAGAACAGTCTTATGTAGACTGGGCATTTAAGACTAGTTTTATAAAAGCACAGCATAATGTAGGTTCGTTAGAACAAAAAGTAACATTTAAAAATGATAATCTAGAAAATTATCAAGAATATGTAAATGAAGTAAAACCATACAAAACAAAAGTTAGAGAGTATGTAAGTTCGTACGATAAAATCGAACCTACAAATACTACAACAACTGACTTTGATTTACCACCAACTTATAACGAACAATCTAATAGAATTGAAACTGAGTCAGTTAAATCTGGTGACGGAACATTATTGTCGCTAAGTGAAGACTTGCAAGCGTTTCCAAAAAAATACTGGTTAGATAATGTAGGCTACAGCATTACAAAAGTAAACATAGGTAATCCTGGAACGCTCTTTACACAAAAACCAGTTATATCTTTTGTTGGAGGCGGCGGCAGTGGAGCCAAAGCAGAAGCATTTATTGGCGACGGAAAAATTACTCGTATAGATGTACTAGAAACTGGCTCCGGTTATATAACTGCTCCTCAAGTAGTAATTAACGGATCTCAAGAAGATGGCGCCACTGAAGCAAAAGCATCAGTGGTATTAGGACAATCAAAAGTTAGAAGCACTCATGTAAGAGTAAAATTTGATAGAGTAAGCGGCAATTTCTATATTGTAGATTTAGAAGAATCACAAACCTTTACCGGAACAGGAGCAAACACAGCATTTACATTAAAATGGCCTCTAGATTTAAAATCAACTAAAACTGTTATTACGGTTGATGATATAGAATCACTTAAGAGCGAATATAATGTTTCTAACACGTTAGATACAACAAAAAATCATGATAGATACTTAGGAAAAATTGAATTTACTGAACCACCTAAGTTAGGTTCAACTATTGTAGTTTCCTATAATAGAAATATTGATCTATTAGATGCACAAGACAGAATAAACTTTTTCTACAATCCTACTTCAGGCATGATAGGTAAAGATGTTGCTCAACTCATGGATGGCATAGATTATGGCGGCGTAGAAGTTAAATCATTAGAATTTGAAGCACCGGCTGCTTGGGATACAGGACCGTGGTTTACAGGACCATGGGACACATACGATGTTACATTCGAAGATGAAGTTTTTAGACCAGACAGCTCAACTACAACATTATTGTTATCTAAGCCGTTAGAAACAGATATAGTTTATAACGTATATAAAAATGGTGTAAGAATTGACGATCCTAATTACGGTACACTAACTCCAGTAACTAATCCGAACGCTATTGTACAAAGTATTACAGGCGCAGGACAGACTGAACTAGATTTATCAGATAGCGGATTAAACATTCCTGTAGATGACGATGATGTAATTATTATAAGAAAAACAACATCAGACGGAAGTTTCTTACCAGATCCTATTAGTTATGATACACAACTAAGTGGCGGAAACTTATCATATTCAACTGCGGCTGGTATCGATGCAGAAAGTATTAACATAGACGGCGACGGATTTGTAACACCAACAACATCTAAAGGCCCAGAAGAATTAATACCAGGGCAAATTGTTGATACATTGGACATGAAAGTGTACCAACGTGTTAATGACGGCGCCGGTCAAATTTACAGCCAATCATATGTAACAGACGGAAATACAGACACATATGATCTAGGTATAAAACCGCATATAAACGATGCAGTTTTTGTAAGAATAGATAAAGTTGCAATTGACAGTTCATTGTATACATTAAATTACAATGACAATACTTTAACTTTTGCTACAGTGCCAGCAATAGATCAAGAACTGCATATAACTACAATAGGACAGTCAGGACAAACAATATTAGATATTAATTCTTTTGTTGCTGATGGTACTACTATTGTATATGAAACAAACATTCCTTGGAGCGACACTGTTACTGTTGTATTAACTGCTAATGGTGTAACGCTTGATGCTATTGTAAAAGAGTCTAATGGATATGTTGCATTTGACTTTACAGTTGCTCCGCAGAATGGATTAATAATTGACTACAGTATTTTTTATGGTCAAGGAACAACAAATTACAGCCAAGTTAAAAAAGATACTTTTGTTAGTGACGGCAGTACTTTAACATTTGAACTTTCTCAAGCACCATTTAATCAAATACCACCTAGTCATAAAGTAGTAGTTAGTGCAAACAACAAAATTTTAAATGCAGGATATAATCAAAAGTATACTATTCCAGAAAATTCTCAAAGAGAATATAGTTTACAATTATTCCAGCAACCTAATGTGAGTTTGTTGCCAGAACAAATCACTGTTTTCTTAAATGGTGTAAAACTAGAGCAAACAGTTGGTTATAGATTTGATATTTTTAACTCTAGTATTGTTTTATTCTCAGGGATTGGATCTCCAGGAGACACTGTAGAAGTATTTGTAGTGGACGACGGCGAATATATCTTTGACGGTACAACTATTACGTTTGATACAAGTGTAAGCATACCAGAAGGTACAAAAGTTGAAGTAACGTCATTTAGTAATCATGATTTATTAGACATCAATAGAATAAGTTATGATAATGTAAATAGGACGTTACTAACAGTGGGTTCTACCGAATATACTGAGTATCATAACATGACAACAGGATTAATTAAATTAAGAAGTCCTGCAATTGATGCACAATATGTTTGGGTAATAGTAAATGGAACACAACTTACTCCTAGTGTTGATTATTTTGTAACAGACAACCGCAACTCTATAAAAATTAATCAGAAATTAAATGAAAATGACGTAATAGAATTAATACATTTTGCTGCTGACCCAATAGTTGAAAAGTTTGGGTGGAGACAGTTTAAAGATATGTTAAACCGAACACACTTTAAGAGATTAAATGATAAGAATAAATTTGAACTTGCACAAGATCTTAACTGGTTTGATTTGCGTATAGAAGTTACAAATGGAGACAATTTAACAGTTCCTAGTAAAGAAAAAGGATTACCCGGTGTGTTGTTTATAGAAGGCGAACGTATTGAATACTTTATAAAAGAAGGCAACACACTTAGACAAATTAGACGCGGAACTTTAGGAACAGGTGTTAAAGAAATTTATACAGCAGGAACTAAAATAATAGATCAAAGTGCAAGCCAAACAATACCATATAAAGATGAAATAGTAACTACAATATTCACATCAGATGGTACAACTGGTAGTTTTGAATTAGACTTTGTTCCTAGTTCTACAGACGAATTTGAAGTTTTTGCAGCAGGCAGAAGACTGCGTAAAAATTCTGTACAGAGTTTTGACGACACAATAGACCAAGACTCACCCGAAGCTGACGTTACACTAGAGCCTGAGTTTAGTGTAACTAATAACGTGTTAAATCTAAATTTTATACCAGGCGAAAATCAGAAAGTTATAGTAGTCAGAAAAGCAGGAAAATTATGGGCTGACCAAGGAGTTTCACTAAGTAATAGTGAAAATGACATAGCGCGATTCTTACGTGATGCAACAGTTGACTTACCTGAATAAATACAACGTAGCGAGATAAAAAATGAACGAAAATTTTAAAGATAATCAAGGTGTTTTAATAGAAGGTCATATCCATATATTTGATCCAAAATCTGGCGAAACTATTATTAACAAGCGGAATGCAATTCATTACGAAAATATGAGTATTGCGCTTGCAGAAAGTTTAGCCAATGAAGGTACAGGATTTATATATGAAATGAGCTTTGGGAATGGTGGAACAGCAATTGACCCAACAGGTATTATAACATATCTAACGCCCAATAGTACAGGTACAAATGCAGGTTTGTACAATCAAACATTTACAAAAATTGTTGATGATAGAAGCGTTAATAACACAGACCCTGTAAGAAATAAATTAGAAACACGCCATGTAAGCGGAACAAATTATACAGACATTTTAGTTTCTTGTTTATTAGATTATGGTGAGCCTGCAGGACAGGACGCATTTGATACAGCATCAGATGCAAATAATTTATACGTATTTGATGAATTAGGACTTAGAGGATATAGTGAATCTGGAACAGGTAGGCTATTAACTCATGTAATTTTCCATCCTGTACAAAAATCACTTAACCGATTGATCCAGATTGATTATACAGTTAGAGTGCAAAGTTTATCAGGAGTATAACGGAGTAATTAAATGCCATATCAAATACGATTTACAGACAGCGTTAATAAAGGAAACATTGTAATAGATGATAACCTTATTAACACCACTGATACAAGTATTGCATTTCCGGGACAGAATTCAACTGCATACGGAATAGCAATAGCAGAAAACTTCTTACACATATTAGAAAATTTTGCAGCAGCAAGCGAACCAACAAATCCAGTAGAAGGACAACTTTGGTACGATACAACAGCAGGAGTAAATCAACTTAAAGTTTATGATGGCACTGCCTGGGGTTCAGCAGGCGGACTTAAAAAAGGATTAACGCAACCAGATGTAACAAACTCTGTTACAGGCGACCTTTGGGTTGACACAGACAATCAACAACTTTATTTGTTTAGTGGAGCAGGTTGGGTATTAGTAGGACCTAGTTTTTCCGATGGATTAAATACAGGTGCTACACCTGTACAAATAGTAGGAACTGACGATGTAACATATACTGTTTTGCGTATTGAAGTAGAAGCAGTACCAATTGCTATTGTTTCTGCAGACGAGTTTGTTCCTAAGTCCGGCATCCGAGGATTCCAAACAATTAAACCGGGTGTAAACATTACTACATTAGATGTTAAAGGCGACGGCGTAGCAAAATTTATTGGAACAGCAGAAAAAGCCGAAAATCTTTTAATAGGAACAACAACAGTTCCGTCCTCAAACTTCTTAAGATCCGACCAAATCAGTATTAGTAATTTTCCAATACGAATTAAAAATAATGGCGGTATTGCTTTAGGTGAAAATAGTCAGTTTAATTTAGGGGTTGAAGAAAATTCAGGCACTATAACACATAACACCTCTGGTTCAAGTATTGATATTAGAATTAATGATCAAGGTTCTACAAAAACAGTAGTAAGAGTAGATTCAACAACCAATGTAGGAATCAACAATGGCGCTCCAACAGAAGCATTAGATGTAGTTGGAAATATACAAACTGATTCTTCCGTATTAGTAAACGGTTTAAATAACGCCACTAGTACTAGCACAGGATCAATAGTTACACAAGGTGGTATAGGAGTTGGAAAAAGTGTTGTTGTTGGACAAAATTTAAATGTTCAAGGCAATAGTATATTGCGATTAACAACACCTGATGTAAACAACACAAGAAATTTAGGAGACCCAACACTGCGTTGGGCTAATGTTTATGCAACTACGTTTGTTGGTGATGTAATTGCTAACAATATTACAGGAACACTTGCAGGAAAATCACAATCCACAGATAAACTTGCTTCTGTAACAAACTTTCAGTTAACTGGTGATATAAGTGCTCCAAGTTTTGTTTTCGACGGACAAACTGGTGGAGGTACAAAGACTTTTAACACTACAGTAAGTAATGCATTTATATCTAATAAATCTGCTACAGTTAGCTCGCAAGGCGACGATGAAATATTAATTAATAGAACATCCGGTACAACAGGATTATTTAAAATAAGTCAAAGAGACTTATTAGCAGCAGTACCAACTAACCCTCCAGGAATTATTTTACCGTATGGCGGAAGTATAGCACCAACTGGTTGGTTACTATGCGATGGAACAGAAATTTTACAAGCATTATATCCCAATTTGTTTAGTGTAATTGGATTTACTTTTAAAGATGCTAGTTTAGTAGCCGACGGCGGCACAGCATATTTTGCATTGCCTGATTTAAGAGGAAGATTGCCATTAGGATTGGACAATATGGGAGGCTCATCAGCTGGCCGAGTAAGCGGATTAGCGGCGTCAGAGCTTGGTAATACAGGAGGTTCAGAGAATAGTACTATAGATTTAGATAATTTGCCAGATCACTCGCATGATATGAGAGCAAATAACGGCGATCAATTCTATGCAATAAGCGATGTAACAAAGAGTGGTATTTCTGATCCAGAGTCTATTATATATGATGCTCCAACAGGAACAGGCCAAGGGCAAGCATTACCGTCAAGCGGAACAGTTCTACACAATGATTTAGGAAATCCGCTAGATGTAATGAATCCATTTGTTGCAGTTAACTATATTATCTATACAGGAGATGCATAGAAATGTCATACAAACTTAATAAAACAAATGGAACACTGCTTGTTGATCTAATAGACGGTTTTGTAGACACAGGTACTACAAACTTAACTTTAATTGGTAGAAACTACGAAGGGTTTGGCGAATTTTTAAATGAAAATTTTATTAAATTATTAGAAAACTTTAATAATACTGCATCGCCCACAAGTCCATTACAAGGACAACTATGGTACGACTCAACTTCTCAAAGATTAAAAGTTTATAACGGAACAGAATTTGTTGTTGCAGGCGGACCGTTTGTTCAGCAGGAAAATCCACAAATGGTAGCAGGCGATCTATGGATCAATAATAATACAGATCAACTTTACTTTTTTGATGGAACAGATTTAACACTTGCAGGACCAATTTATACTACACAACAAGGAACAAGCGGATTTAAAGTTACCTCACTTTTAGATATTCAAAGCAGAACTAGAGTAGTATTAGAATTATGGATTGGCGGAACTCTTGCAGCAGTAGTAAGTAATATAACATTTACTCCAGCACCAGGAAATGAAATTACAGGAATCGTTGGAGACATAAAAGCAGGTATTAATCTTGTAAGTAATGATTTTAGATTTTACGGTGTTGCTAACTCTGCAGAAAACTTAATTACAAACACCGGTGAATTAAAAAATGTGTCTCAGTTTTTACCTGCAGACGAGGACGGAACTACTGTAGGTTCTTTAACTATACAGAACTCAAACGGTCTTACTATTGGATTAGCACAAAATAACATTCAAAAAATTGTAGGACAAAGTTACATAAACGAAAACCAACTTTTAGATTACGATTGGAAAGTTCGTGTTCGTAGTTCTGGAGCAGGTTCATTGATTACAGATGCAATTACTGTAATAGCAAGCAATCAAAGAGTAGGTATTTTCCAAGACAATCCTGCATACAATTTAGACGTAACAGGAAATTGTAGGATAACCGGAGACCTAGTAGTAGAAGGTTCTAAGACTAGTTTAGATATTACTACATTGCGAGTTGAAGATAAAAATATAGAATTAGGTATTACCGACGGAAGTACATTAGAGCCAAGGACTGAATTAGATGATGCAGGTATAATAGTAAGAGCAGACGGCGACGACATTAAATTTACATACGAACTTGCAACAAACACTTGGAAAAGTACAGAAAGTATAAATTTAAGAGATACTAGAGATTATAAAATTAACGGAACATCGGTCTTAAGTGCAGACAGACTGGGCAGTGGTGTTCTATATGCAAACGGTTTAGTACAAGTAGGCACATTAGAGTTTGTTAACGTTGACAATGTTAATATTGACGGGTCTACAATTACTGTAAGTAGTGGACCATTACAATTAGACAGTGCAGGAGCCATTAGTGTAAACAGTCAAAAAATATCTGGCGTAGCAGATCCAACATTAGCTCAAGACGTTGCAACAAAAGTATATGTTGATACACTTGTAGATAGCGAACCGGTGTTGTTTTCTTTAGATATAACAGGATTAACAAATGCTCAAATAGCATTGATTATAGATGATTTGTTTCCAGCAACTGGTAAAGAACTAGGCACAGAAGCAAAAATACACACATTAGTATATTCTGGTGTAGTAGAAGCAATCGATGTAACAGTTACAACAGTACCTGCTGATAGTTCGGGAACATTAAATGTAGAATTAGTATCAGTTGATTCAAACGGTACACAGAACGAATCAGCAGTAAAAAGTATAGCATATAACAATGCAAACCCTGCTACAGGTACTGTTACACTTAATACAACAAGAGGGTTAAAACGGTTTACAGTGCAATCAGGTCCGTCAGGCAACCAGTGGGTGTTTGATACAGACTTGGTTAGCAGTGTTTAATGATAAATAGTTATATGCAATTAGGGGTTAAATAAAAATGGCTTATCAAATAGATAGATACAACAACAGTCTGCTAACATCGGTAGAAGACGGAACCATTGATCAAACCACAGACCTTAAATTTATTGGTAAGAATTACGCAGGCTACGGTGAAATCCAAAACGAAAATTTTCTATTTTTGCTTGAAAACTTTTCGGGAGCCACTCAACCACCTAAACCACTGTCTGGACAGATATGGTTTGATGCAGGATCTAGTAAATTAAAGTTCTATGATGGTGCAAAATTTCGTACTACAGGCGGCGCAGAAGTAAGTGCAACAACACCAACTGGTTTAACAACTGGTGATTTTTGGTGGGATACAGTAAATGAGCAACTTTTTGCTTATAATGGAGTAGATTTTACTCTTGTTGGTCCTCAAGCAGCTGGTAGTGGTATTACACAAATGCGTAGTAATACTGTTACTGATGATGTCGGCGGTTCACATAATATTATTGAAGCAGTAGTAGATGATGCTATTATATACATCATTAGCGGATCTTCGTTTACTTTAGGCACCAATTCTTCAATACCAGGTTTTTCATTAATAAAGAAAGGTTTAACATTAATCAACACAAACACTTCGGGTGTTACTAGTGGAGATTATCATTACTGGGGAACTTCAAGTGATTCATTAAGACTTGGCGGACAACTAGCAAGTGAATATATTTTAAGATCAGGTGCATCATTTACAGGCGGCGTCAACTTTGACGATGCTGGTATAATAATAGGCGATTCAAATGATTTAAAAATTAAAATAGAAAACGATAATCAAGCAGTTATAGAAAATACTGTAGGTAATTCTAACTTAATTAAGTTTAAAGCAAATAACGGTTCTGGTGTACTTACACATTCTATAAGCATAAACGCAACAGGATTAGTTGCAGGAGCGCCTAGTACATTTGATATAGGAACATCTGGTTCTAAGTTTAGTACAATATATGCTGATACGTTTGCAGGAAAAGCAACATTATCATCCGCTATCGAGCTTTCAGCAGTAACATACAATCCATCAATAGGAGCAGCAAATAATTCAGTAGCGTTGCGTGATGCAACAGGAGATATTACTGCAAATATTTTCCAAGGAAAAGCAACATCTGCACAGTTTGCGGATTTAGCAGAAGTATATAAAACCGATGAAGAATATCCTGTAGGTACTATTATCGCAGTCGGCGGAGAATTTGAAGCAAAAGCAGCACAAATAGTTGATTTACCAATAGGTGTAATAAGTGCTGAACCTGCTCATTTAATGAACGCAGACGCAGAAGGACAAGCAGTAGGTTTAAAAGGTCGTGTACCAGTTAGAGTACGTGGCGCAGTTTCTAAAGGCCAAGCAATTTACGCTGGCACCGACGGAGTTGGATCTACTATAGCATCAATTGGATTGGTTGGAATAGCATTAGAGTCTAGTCAAGACGATGAAGAAAAATTGATAGAGTGCGTTTTAAAAGTATAAATACTTAACTACGTAGTTAATATAGGACAAATAAATGGCAGTCGGTGATACAATTACAGCAAGTCGATACAATTTAATTCAAGGTAGAATTAATACAATATTGGGCACAGGATCTGGACAAGACGGTTACGGTCAAGGATTAACCAGCAGTTCAGTTTCAGTTGGTGCAGTAATTACAGCAAGCGATATGAATGATTTGTATACTGATATTGCAGCAGCACATATTCACCAGCAAGGATCTGCACCTACTACTATTGCTACAATAACAGTTGGCAATATAATTGCAGAATCAACCAGCGACAACCCAAACGGTACTATTAAAGGTTATGCAGATTATGAAGCTGCAATGTCAACGGTTGAATCAAACAAATTTTCCATTGCAGCTGGACAATCAACTGCTACAGCAAGTGTTGTAAACAGTACACTAGCTGGTCCATGGAACGGAACAAAAACACACGAAGTATTGATAACTTTTGCAAATGCCAATGCACGTAGACACTTTTTTAATTCAGGTGGCGAAATAAGATGGTCATCATCTATTTCAGGCGGCAGTGGAGCAAAAACTACAGATTGGGCAACCATGTTAAGCAACATGGGCACTATTAAAATGAACTACACAGGTACATCTGCCACAGGCACAGGTACTGGGTCTGCTATTGGTAACTATGATCTAACTACTTCCTACCAAGAAATATTTACAAAGGCCGGCAGTGGCATATACGAAGAAAATAGATACAGAGTTTATGCAAAAGCACCTTCAACTAGCACTATACAAGTCCTAGCACAATTTGAAGACAACGATCCAACAGCCGACGACATTGATACTCCGGGATACCCACCAACTGACGAAAATGTTCTAGGAACACTTACTAGTAATGTTGGTGAGCTAAGAGCTACTGGATCTTACGTAAGTATCGCACAACCAACATACGCAAATACCTCAACACTATAAGCCAACTTTCAATTGACTTCCATACTTTTCTGTTATATAATATAGTAGACAAGTATAGGAGCCTCTTATGGATGAACGCTTAGAAAAAGCATTAGATTTCAGTAACTATATGGTTACTTTAAACAATCAAAAACGTCTTGCAAACGAACAATACAATCAAGATTTAGTTCATTATTACAAAGGTGGACAGTTTACAGTATCTCAACAACTAATTAGTTTTTGTAGTACCCTTGCACACAACCTTTCTCAAGATGAAGTAGTTTTAATTGACGATAATAACACCCCAATAAGTATAGAATCGTTAGATGATTTTGTATCAACTATTGTTAATGTATATTCAGATGCATCTAATCGATATCACACAGAATATAATAAAATTAAAACCAACAGATCAACTGAAGGACTGGTTGAATGAGTAAAGGCGTTTTAGTTTTTGCTAGAAACAACAGTCAAATAGATTATGTAAAACAAGCATACTATATGGCAAAAAGAGTACAGGAGTTCTTAGACATTCCTGTATCTATTGTTACCGACGGTAGTGAGTATCTTAAAAATACTTTGCCTGATTATGAAACTGTTTTTGACAAAATCATAGATACTGGGTTTACAGACACGTATACATTAAAAAGATTTAATGATGGTACTCTTGCAGGCCGTCAATTAGAATTTAAAAATGATACAAGAACTTTAGCATATAACTTAACGCCGTATGACGAAACATTATTATTAGATAGTGATTATCTTGTAAACAATGATATATTAAATAATTGTTTTTCAAGTAACAAGGATTTTTTAATTTATAAAGATGCATATGATTTAGCAAATTTTAGAGATTATTCAGAATTTGATTATATTAGCGATACCAGTGTTCCCTTTTATTGGGCAACGTGTGTCTTTTTTAGAAAAACAACTCCTAATAAAATCTTTTTCGATTTGCTTCAACACATACAACAAAATTGGTTCCACTATAACAGCATCTTTCAAATAAACAGTTCGGTATATAGAAATGATCATGCTTTTAGTATAGCCATACATATTATGAATGGATATCAACAAGGTACTTTTGCTGGCAAAATGCCAGGCAAGTTATTCTACACAACTGATAAAGATATTCTACATAAAGTAGATGATAGAACTTTTTGGTTTTTAATTGAAAAAGAAGATTTTTTAGGCGAATACACACCTGTACGTTTTGCAAATCATAATATTCATGTAATGAACAAGTTTAGTTTAGGTAGAATAATAGATGAGGAATTAGCAAAGTGAGCAAAGGATTTGTTTTATTAGCACAGAACAACGATTACAATTATGTATTGCAATCTTGCCTGTGTGCAATGAGTATTCATGCAACTAATAAAAATGCAAAAGTCTCATTAATTACAAACGACAAAGTACCTACAAAGTATAAAAAGTATTTTGACAAAATAATTCCTATTCCGTGGACTGAAATAAAAGACACAAGCCTGTCTAAGAGTAGTACAGAACGATGGAAAATATATCACGCAACTCCATATGAAGAAACTATAGTATTAGATAGTGATATGCTTGTATTGTCAAATATTGAGAGTTGGTGGAAATTCCTTAGCAACTATGAATTGTATTTTGTAAATAATACCCAAACCTATAGAGGAGAGGCTGTACACGATACTTATTATCGCAAAGCATTTATAGCAAATAGTTTACCCAATCTTTATACGGGCTTTCATTATTTTAAAAAATGCGACAAAGCACATGAATTTTATAAGTGGGTTGAACTAGTAGTAAACAACTGGGAATTGTTCTACGGACAATACGTACCAAAACATTATCCTAAGTATTGCACAATGGATGTTACGAATGCAGTTGTAGCAAAAATATTAAACTATGATGCTGAGATAACAAACTCTAAAGTTATGTACCCTACATTTACACATATGAAACCCCATATACAAAACTGGAATACTGTAACAGAACGTTGGCAAGATAGAGTAGGAACATATTTAACTGAAGATTGTAAACTAACAATAGGTAATCACTTACAAACAGGCATTTTTCATTACGTAGAAAAAGACTTTGTTACTGAAGATAAGTTAGAAATTTATAGTAATTTTTTAGAGAAGCAAAATGACTGAACAGATTACATTTGATATTCCTATAGTTGAAAATTTGCAATATGTATATTTTGATATTGAAACAGGCAGCATATTAAAAATTACTAACGAAAAATTAGATGATAATAATCAATCGCATATAACAGTATCAACTGAAGATGTGTTAACTTTGATTAACGGCGAAGAACCGTTTGAATCTTGTTCAGTTGTCTATAATACCAAATTAAAATTGTATGAACTGCAACGGAATACTATAGAGCAGCCAGTTTACAATGTAAATGAATTAATACATGAAATAACAGAAGTAATAGAGGATGCTGATATACAAGTTGTACAAGATTTAAAAAACACTTGTTGGAAATTTTTAATTAGTAAAGAACTTAGATCAAATTTAGTAGAAAATAAAGTTTCACTAAAAGTCAATTTAGGGTTTAGTATTACACAAAAAAACAATCCTAATGTATTGTATAGAACACTGGTATTTCCATTTAGCCAATTAGTAAATGACTATTACGTTGTTTTAGATTTTAAAAATGATTTTGAATTTAACGGTGATCCTATAAGTTTATATACAATAAAAAGATTTGATACATATTCGTACGAGGTAATTAGTGAGTAAAAAACAATGTGTAACAGAACGTTCTTGGAATAGTTTAACACAATTAAAAGAATATTTTGAAAAAGAAAAAATAGAAAAGATAGTTTCTTTTAATGGTGCAGTATTAGAAACAAAAACTGCTTATTACAGTTTAGCATTTGGAGAATTAAACAAGGTACTTAAATGAGTAAGATTAGAATTTTAGATAATGACATAATTTTTTTAAGTTATGACGAGCCTAATTGCGAAAAAAACTACGCCGACTTATGTAGTAAGTTACCATGGGCCAAACGTGTACACGGTGTAAAAGGTAGTGATGCAGCACACAAGGCTTGTGCTGAGCTAAGTGAAACTGAATACTTTGTTACTGTTGACGGAGACAATATTATTGACCCTGCATTTTTACAAGTAGAAATAGACTTAGACGAAATAGGTGCATCATCAGATTATGTGTTTAGTTGGTGCGGCAAAGTTCATGTGAACGGATTAATGTATGGTAATGGCGGCTTAAAATTATGGACACGTAAATTTGTAAACGAAATGAAAACACATGAAATTTCTAATCCAGATGACGCAAAAGGTTTAGTTGAGTTTTGTTTTGACGAAAAGTATTATCAATTTAATCAAAATTATTCAGAAAGTTTTACAAATGCAACACCATTCCAGGCCTGGAGAGCCGGATTTCGAGAAGGCGTAAAAATGAGCCTTAACGAAGGAGAGCGTTCAGATGATGTACAAAGTGTTTGGTGGCAAAACTATCAAAGATTATTAGTATGGTGTACTGTCGGTGCTGATGTAGACAACGGTTGGTGGAGTATGTTAGGAGCAAGAGAAGGTGCGTATTTAACTAACTGCACAGATTGGGACTACACCAATGTTAGAGATTTTGAATATTTAACTGAATATTGGAACGAAAATCATACAGGCGAAATGACAAGCGAAGTAAAACAAAAATTTAAAAAGTATGGTGATGCCTTACAACAAGACCTTGGGTTAGAAATAGCAAATTTGGATAGTGACGGCTCTAAGTTTTTTAAAAGAGTCTATCTAAACACTCCAAGAGTAATTAGGAAAAAACGTGTCTGAAAATATTAAAGGCGACAAGGTAAAATTATACAAAGGAAAATACCAAAGTCAGTATTTTGAAACCAGTAAAGATTTATTAGAAGGACTAAATCATGTAAGTCCTAGTTTTTGTCTTGCTAAATGGTTTAATGTAAGTATACATATTCCTACAGGTAGAACACATAGTTGCTATCACCCGCCTAGTCATCATATTCCTTTAGTCGAGCTTGATGCTAATTCAGACGCCTTACATAATACCAAACACAAGAAAGAACAAAGAAAACAAATGCTGGAAGGCAAACGACCTGCGGAGTGTAACTTTTGTTGGGACATTGAAGATGCAGGAAACATAAGCGACCGTGCATATAGAAGCCAAGATGTTTACGAACCGGGATTAATAGAAGAAGCACTAAAAGACGGCTTTGAAGGTAATCCAGTGCCTAGGTATGTAGAGGTTAATTTTAACCAAGCCTGTAACCTAAAATGCAGTTATTGTTCTCCACACTTGTCTACTGAGTGGCACAAGGAAGTTAAAAAACACGGAGCATACGAATTAGCTGATAGAAAACACAACGACCCTAGATGGTCAATGTTAAGTGATATTGATAACTCACCAGATAGTCCTTATGTAGAAGCATTTTGGGAATGGTTCCCTACAGTGTATCCTAAATTAAAAACCTTTCGGATGACCGGCGGCGAACCACTAATGGATAAAAATACTTTTAAAGTATTTGATTACGTAAAAAATAACCCCAGCGACAAATTACATTTAAGTATTACAAGTAACTGTGCTCCTCCAAAAAATCAATGGCAAAAATTTATTGATGATTTAAAAGATATAACAGATAAAAATGCAGTTGATCATTTCTTATTGTATTGCAGTCTTGATAGTTGGGGAGAGCAAGCAGAGTATATTAGACACGGATTAGACTTTGACAAGTTATATACAAACGTAACACAATACTTACGTGAAAGTCAAAAACACAGTTTAACTTTTATTATTACAGCAAATTTATTAAGTCTTCCAGGTTGGCTAGATTACATAAAAAATATACACAAATTACGTTGTGAATATAATACAGACAGACAATTAATTTGGTTTGATACTCCTATGCTACATGACCCAAAGTGGATGAGTATGAAACTTGCAACAAAAGAAATGTTACAACCACTTTTAGATAGCATAGATTTTATGGAAGCAAACAGAGAAACTGTAAATAACAGGTTCAAAGGGTTTAAAGATTATGAAGTTGACAAAGTCAGACGGCTATACGACTGGGCTAGTCAACCATTAAATATACAAGAAGAAGTAATTGCTAAGAAAAACTTTTATCTTTATTTTACAGAACACGATAAGAGGCGCAATACAAATTTTAATAACACGTTCCCAACTTTGACTAGTTTTATGAACGAATGCAAAGGATTAACTAATGGCTGATAAGTATTTAGATCACGTAGCAAAAACCAGAGACAAACTTAATGAAGTAGGGCCAGGCTTCTGTGCGATGAAATGGCTTAACGAAACACTGTATTTACAAAGCGGCGACAACCATAGTTGTTACCATCCAAGGCCTCATCATATTCCTCTTGTCGAAATACAAGACAATCCTAGTGCATTGCACAATACTAAGTTTAAAAAACAACAGCGTAAAACAATGTTAGAAGGCGGAAGACCCGACGAATGTTACTATTGTTGGAATATTGAAGATCTACCCGGCGAACACTTTTCAGATAGAATGTTTCATAGTGCCAGCGACTGGGTTAAAGATGATATTGATGTAATTAAAAAAATGCCTTGGGACGCAGATATAAATCCAAGATATTTAGAATTAAGTTTTGGTAACGGTTGTAATTTTTCTTGTGGATATTGTTGTCCACAAGCAAGTAGTCTTTGGGTAGATGAAGTAAAGAAACACGGCAACTACGATATTACATATAATCAATACGGAATAGAGTTCTTAGAAAACGGAAATTTCTATAATGACGAAGATGAAAATCCCTATGTAGATGCGTTTTGGAAATGGTGGCCTAGTTTAAAAAATGACTTACGTGTATTGAGAATTACAGGCGGCGAACCGCTACTAAACACAAACACAATGAAAATGTTTGATTTGTTAGATAGAGAACCAGCACCGCAATTAGAAATCAATATGAACAGCAACCTCGGAGTTACAAATAGAAGAGTCAAGCAGTTTAGCGAAAAAGTAGCCAAGTTGTTAAAAGAAGGCAAAATAAAAAGTTTTAGACTTTATACAAGTATTGATAGTTGGGGTGAACAAGCCGAGTATATGCGCAGAGGGTTAAAGTGCGAATTATGGGAACAAAATTTAGATACCTATTTAACAATTACAGGTGCAAGAACCAGTTTAATGATCACCTACAATGTTTTAGTAGTTGGATACTTTAGACAGTTGCTAGAAAAAATTGAACAATTACGTAAAAAGTATAACACTGAAGATGGAGTACAAAAAATTGATATGGATACTCCATATCTAAAAGAACCCCCACATTGGATGATGAATATTTTACCAATTGAGTTTGGAAAATATCTTGATGATGATTTACAATATATAAAAGACAACATACGAAAAGACCGAAATGACGTAACAAAATTTCACGAATACGAATATGAAAAATATAAAAGAGTCCGTGATTATTTTTACGAAGGCGGCCAAAAAATTACATCGGATCTTTTAGAAAGAGGCCGCAGAGACTTTTATGTTTTCTTTAATGAGTACGATAAACGCAGTAATTTAAATTTTGCTAAAACATTTCCTAGGTATTCTGCATTTATGCAATTATGTAAGGAAACTTATGAGCAATACAAACCTTAAATTATTATATCATCCTACCCTTTTCTTTAACGGTAATACTGCTCCTCAAAGCGACCCAGGAGCATTTAGCAGTTTTTTAAGTCTGCTTGATATACCGTATACTTTAAAAAGATATAATCCAAAAAAAGATAAAGACGGAGTATTACTTACCGACTGGACATTTAGATCTGGCGAAAACTCGCCAATCTGTCTAACCAAAATAAAATCAACATTACAAAATATAATAAACACAAATATAAAAGTTTTGCTGTGGCAACCTTATGAATGTTTTAGTTGGCACTGTCCTTACTATGCTATTAAATGGAGACAAAATATACATTTACTTCAAGAAATAGGCTTTCCTCCTGAGAGAATATTTTTTGTTACAGGAGACATATTATCCAAACCAGCAGATAATGCTGTTTATAACTCTATAAATGTAATTGGAATTGATACGTTTCCTTTTGTTACTGCAACTAGATATACTATAGAAAAAAGATCAATATTACCAACAAATAAAACAAAAAAATTTTTGTGTCTAAATGCATTGCCTAGAGACCACAGATGCGCATTGTATTACTATGCAAACAAATACAACTTATTAGATGATAGTCTTTTTAGTTGGACAGAAAATTATATTCATGATAATAAACAATATAATTTTGACCAAGAAGTAACACCAATAGTAACTGACTTGCCAAAGATAATTTTACAAGACGACAAAGGTCCTAATAAAGGATATCAAAATTTATCTTGGTATGACGACACTGTTTTTAGTCTTGTTACAGAAACGTCTGTAGAAAATAATCTATTGTTTTTAACAGAAAAAATATATAAACCCATAATGATTGGACATCCTTTTGTAGTTTGGGGAAATCCTGGAACATTAGAGTATCTACGCAAACAAGGGTACGAAACCTTTCCAGAACTATTTGATGAATCATATGACAAAGAAAAAAACAAGGCCGAGAGATTAAAAAAAATTATAGATCTATGTAAAAACACTCCAGTAAAAAGTTGGAGCCAAGAAACTATAGAAAAAATTGAACATAATAAGCAGCATTTTGACAAACAATGGAAAATAAATTTTGCAAAAATCAATACTAACATAGTTAAATCGCTTCTCAGTTTGCCAAACGACAAAAATCAGACCAAATAAATATGTAAAATAGGTGATTGCATGACAAATATAGGATTTATAGGCCTTGGTAAACTTGGCTTGCCCTGTGCAGAAGAAATAGCACGGAGAGGACACAATGTAAAAGGCTTTGATACAGCAATTATACAAAGCGAATTAGTTGATGTCCAAGATAACATAGAAAACTGTGTAAAAGATTGTGATATAGTCTTTGTTGCAGTTCCAACACCACATGACCCAAACTATGACGGTAGCGTTCCTAGTATGGACCTTGCTCCTAAAGACTTTGATTATACTATAGCCAAAAAAGTTTTAGCAGAAGCCGACAAGCACATGGATTTTTCTCAACTACTTGTACTAATAAGTACGGTATTACCTGGAACAGTGAGAAATACATTAGTTGACTCTATTAATAATGCTAGATTTGTTTATAACCCGTACTTAATTGCTATGGGCTCTGTAGCATGGGACATGGTAAATCCAGAGATGGTAATGATAGGCACAGAAAGTGGTAGCGAAACCGGCGACGCTAGAGAATTACAAAATTTCTATGAAACCATTATGGAAAATAATCCAAGATACGTAATAGGAACTTGGGACGAGTGCGAATGCATCAAAATATTCTACAATACATTTATAAGTGCAAAGTTAGGCTTAGTAAACATGATACAAGATGTTGCAGAAAAGCAAGGCAACATAAATGTTGACGTTGTTACCAAAGCGTTAGCAGATAGTGAAATGCGTATTATGGGTCCTCAATACATGACAGCAGGTATGGGAGACGGCGGTGCCTGCCACCCAAGAGATAATATTGCATTGCGATATATGGCTGAAAATCTAAACTTAGGATATGATTTATTTGAGAGTATAATGCAAGCCAGAGAAGTACAAGCAAAAAATATTGCCTATAAACTAGTAGACTTAGCAACAGAAGATAAAATAAAAGACATTTTCATACACGGCAAATCATACAAGCCCGGTGTTCCATATACAAATGGCAGTTATAGTTTGTTAATAGGTCATTATGTAAATGAACTTGGGTTTGATGTTAAGTACATTGATCTATTAACCGGAGACGATATAGCACCTACTGAAGAATGTGTTGTATTATTAGCTCACAATTCTAAAGTTACTTACAACTACACTAACTCAAATCAAAAATCGCAATTCTATTGTGATATTCAAA
>Ga0222719_10001550_pt1 | contig 22087 bp, 6 predicted proteins | sample C33_34DmetaG_FD_165039 | JGI IMG/M metagenome (GOLD analysis project Ga0222719, IMG submission 165039) | Estuarine water microbial communities from San Francisco Bay, California, United States - C33_34D | ecosystem: Environmental > Aquatic > Marine > Unclassified | place: USA: California...
TTACTATTAAAAATCTGGGAAATAAAATTAGAAATAATAATTTAAATCCTAAGGAAATTTTTGCAAATTCTTTTGTATACAATACAAGTGCAAGATACCAAATTGCAAACAATGACACTAACCAATTAGGATCTGATATTGATAAATCCAGTTTAAAGGTTGGGGACGAAGTTGAAATATTGGAAAGAGGATCTGAAATATCTACAGGAACAAATACATATATTCAAAGTATTGATATCACAGCAAACACTTTAAATCTACAAAACAGACCTAATTTAGATGTTAATAAAAAGTATGATATAAGAAGAAAATTAAATAAAACAAGTTCTTCAGGATATGAGTTTGAAAGTGGATCTTTAGTATCTGATGTTCTTAATGTATATGTTGATGGTAACAAGTATGCATATGTCGCATCAAATTCAGTTCCCTCTGAGATAAGAGAATTTGAAGATGAATCTAGAAATATTATAAAAAATTATCGACATGATATTTCATCAGAACTTAAATCTATTGACATTTCTAGTTCTGAAAATCTTCAGGATGATGTGGTTGAGGGATTGTATAATACTATTTCTATTGATGGAACTGAACATCCATTTTTGACTGGAGATCTTGTATATTATTTTTCAGATGGAGAACCTCTTGTTGGATTAGATACTGGCACATACTATACAGAAAGAATATCGAATAAAAAGTTTAAACTATTCAATTCTCAAAGTTTAATAGGATCGGAAAATAATCTCAAGTTCCAAATTCCAACGTCTGGAATGGGAACACATACTTTTATTTTAAATTCTCAAAAAGATATTGATCTTGGAATACAAAAACTTTTAAGAAAGTTTCCTTTAGGGAAAAATATTGAAAAAAAATCAGGTACTAATACAGTTCCTGGAACTGTTGGAATGTTAATAAATGGTGTTGAAATTTCTAATTATAAATCAAATGACGTTATTTACTATGGACCTATAGAAGGTGCAAATATATTATCTGGAGGAAGTGACTATGATGTAATAAATCCTCCAAATATTAATGTTTCAGTTGGTAATGGTGATGCTGCAAAAATTCAACCAGTTGTTAGTGGAAAATTTGAAAAAGTATATGTAGATACTCAAGATTATAATATTGACAAAATTTCCTCTATCGATATTTCCGGAGGAAATGGGTCAGGAGCAATTATTGAGCCTGTATTAGTTAATAGACCTAGAGATGTATTATTTAATGCTGATGAATTTTCTGTAGGTGGGGGTGTTAGTGAGAATACTAATCAAATTATATTTTTAACAGATCACAATTTTAAGAATGGAGAAGAAATTGTTTATAATTCTTTAGGAAATACTCCAATATTATTAGAAAGTGATAAAGAATTTCCAAATAATTCTACTTATTTTGTCGGAGTTACTAATAATACAACTATAAAGTTATATTATAATTTGTCCGATCAACAATCTGGAATTAATACCGTCGGCATATATACTGGATCATCTGGAGTACATAGATTTTCAACACTTTCTTCCAAAAAACAAATTGAATATATAAAAATTATTAATGGTGGAGAAGGATATACTAATAGAAAACTCATTGTCAAATCTTCAGGAATATCAACATCACAAAATTCTATTAATTTTAAAAATCACGGATTTGGTGATGGAGAGATTGTAGAATATGATTATGAAACCAGTTCAATTTCCGGACTTTCAACAACTAATCAATATTATATTTTAAAAATTGATGATGATTCCTTTAGATTATGCAATGCTGGTGTTGGAGGAACAATTTATTCAAATTATGAGAGAAAAAAATATGAAAAATTTGATAGCACAGGATCTGGATATCAGTACTTTAAATATCCAGATATTTCAGTTTCCATCAAATATAATACTGTAGGATTTGGAACTACTACACAATCAAATGAAGAATTAGTTATAACTCCTGTAGTAAAAGGAAGTATTATAGATGCATATGTCTATGAATCTGGAACTGGATATGGATCCACAATATTAAATTTCAAAAAAAATCCAGTAATTACTGTTCTCAATGGAAAATATGCACAATTAACTCCTAATATTATTGATGGAAAAATTACAGGTGTTTCTATCAGTTATGGTGGAAGTGAATATTATTCTACTCCAAATTTATTAGTTTCTGGTTCTGGAACTGGAGCAGAATTGAGATCGATTGTTAGTAATGGACAAATAACTGAGGTTAAAGTTCTTAATTCTGGAAGTGGATATTCACAATTAGACACAAAAATTAAAGTTATTTCTTCAGGAAAAAATGCATTTATTGACCCACAAATAAGAAAGTTGACACTTAATGATAATGTAGCAAGGTTTACTGATGGAGAAGTTTTAAGTAAAGGTAAAGATAAATTACAATATTCTGTGTCAAAATATTTTGAAGATCTGAGGGATTCTTTCTTGGAAGATGAATCATCGTCTACTAAAATTTCTGGAATTATTGGATGGTCTTATGATGGAAATCCAATTTATGGTCCATATGGACATAGTGACCCTTCAGCAGGTACAGGTAAAAAAGCACTCCAATCTGGATACATTCTCAATACATCAAATGTCATAGACAGACCTTCAGGATTTGATGGTGGATTTTTTGTTGAGGATTATCAATATGACGGAACTGGAGATTTGGATGAATATAATGGCAGATATGAAAAAAATAATGAATATCCAAATGGTGTTTATGCTTATCATGCAACGATAGATCAATTTCCATATTTTATTGGTAATAAGTACAGGTCAAAATTAATTTCAGATTCTGATTTGAATCAATCATTTGACTTCAACAATTCAAATCTATTAAGAAATACTCTTCCATATAAAGTATCAGAAACAGGTGCAGATTATGATTTCTTCAATGAAACCAGTGATATTCTTGACCAAAAAATAGAAGTTTTATCAACAACATCAGATTCAATTCAATCTATAGAAATTCAAAATTCTGGAAATAACTATAAAGTTGGAGATACATTAGAATTTGACGAAACCGGAACTTCTGGGAGTGGATTGAATGTTGCAGTTAAATCAATAAAAGGAAGAGATATTGTAGATGTGAGTACTAATTCTACTTCATATCCAGATTCTATTTTTACATGGAATTCTTCCGATAAAGTTAAAGTATCAATATTACCAAATCATAATCTTTCAGATAATGATTATATTACAATTTCTGGATTTTCAACAAATCTTTCATCTTTAAATGGAACGCATAGAATTTCAGTTCCAAAATATGCAAATGGAAGATGCCTTTCTACCATAAGTTCAGCATCTGCAGGATTTACAACAGAAATTTATGTCGCACCAATTCCAGAACAAATATCAATAGGCAGTAGTATTGGTATTGGAACAGAAACTCTGAGAGTACTTGGAATATTTAAAAATGAAAATATTCTTAGAATTGAAAGAAGTTTATCGGGAGTATCTCATGCAGTTGGTACTGCAGTATCATTCTTACCAGATTCATTTACAATTTCCAAATCTGTAGATAAATTTGAATCAAAAATAGATGATAAGGTGTTCTTTAACCCCAGAGAATCTGTTGGAGTTTCAACAATAAATGGAGTTGGATATAGTACATCATTTACTTTTGGAAATATTTCAACAGTAAATAGAAGTATTCCATCCAAAGGAATTTATATTGACAATCACCCATTTAAAACGAATCAACCTGTTACTTATGTTGTTGGGACTGGAACAACTTTAATAGTTTCTACTGACGGATTGGTTTCATCAGAAGACTTTATCAATACATTCCCAAATCTGTTTGTCGTTAACAAAAATCCAAATCTTATTGGATTAAAGACTTCCATCAATGGTGAAGAATTATATTTCCATTCTAATGGAGATGATAATGACACATATTCATTTGAATCCAATTCAACTCAAATATTAGGTAGTATAGAAAAAAATGAGGTTACAGTTTCTGTTTCTACCTCTCATAATCTACAATTGGGTGACAATATAACCTTAAATATTAATCCAAATCTTTCTGTTGGAATTGGAACTTCTACTGCAGTTCGTGTTGTTTATAAATCGGACATTGATAATATTATAGTCAATCCAATCGAATTTAATTCTTCAGGAATTGACACAACAACCGATGAAATTACTATCACAGAACATAATTTAAAAACTGGAGATAAAGTTTTATATGAAGATAGTGGATTTGAGGAATATTTTGTATATAAAGTAGATACTAATAAATTTAAATTATGCGAAACATATTTTGATAGTCAACAAAATCCACCAGTTACTATTGATTTTACTTCATCTGGAGGTTCTTCTCAATTTATTTCATTAATAAATCCAGAAATAAATCTAATCAAAAACAATGATTTAGTATTTGATTTATCAGATACATCTTTATCTGGATACAAATTTAAAATATTTACTGATAGTGAATTCAATAATGAATTTATTTCTACAGGATCTACAAACACTTTTAATGTATCTGGTGTAGGAACGGTGGGTGTTTCTACTGACGCATCATTAACATTAAAATATAGTTCTCAAATTCCGGAAGAACTATATTATACTTTAGAAAAAGATGGAGTATTATTAGATTCTGATACCGAAATTAAAAATTATTCCGGCATAAAATATAAAAATAGTACATATGATGGGACATATTCCATTGTTGGAATAGGTACAACTACTTTCAATATAATTATTGATAAAAAACCAGAAAGTCTTTCATATTCTTCATCCGAATGTGACGTTTTAGAATACTCAACAACATCAACAAATGAATCCGGGCCCGTTAACTCATTCAACATTTTATCAAAAGGATCTGGATATAAAAAATCACCTATCCTAAAATCAGTAAATTCTGTATCAGGATCAGATTTGATTGTAAATCTTGAATCAAATAAAATTGGATCTATTAAAGAAACAAAAGTTATAAGTAATAGGTTTACATATTCCTCCGATAAAACATTAAGACCCAAAGTTAATGCATCCCCAAATCTCATATTAAAAGACTTTAGTACGATAGATCAAATATCGATTATTAATGGGGGTGATGGATATACAACGGCTCCAACAATTACCATCATAAATTCTACAACAAGAGATGAGATACAATCTGGATTAATAAATGCAAAAATAACAGGATCTGCAATTTCTTCTATAGAAATTTTAGTACAACCAAAAGGTTTACCTGATGATACTGTAGAGATCTTTACTACTAATAATAGCAACGGAATTTCAATTGAAAAAGTTGAATCTATAGATTCGGTAACCTTTGATTGTATAATATCTACTCCAATAGGTGGATTTTCTACACAACCATTTTATGCTGGAGATCAAGTTTTTATTGAAGGGATTCAAAAGGTTGATGATGATGGAGATGGTTTCAATTCTTCCGATCTTGGATATAAATTCTTAAGCGTAGATAGTTATGATGATAGTGAAGTCAATGATAAAGTAAGAATCAGTGTATCTGGACTTACTACAAATACTGGTAATGCGAAAGTAATTCAAGATTTCAGTGGTGTTATAATTAACAAAACTGATTATCCTACATTTAAAGTATCACAGAAAGAATCTGAATTTTTTATTGGTGAAAAATTATCATCTAATGGAATTATTAGAGACTTAGTAGTAGCAAAAAATGAAGAAAATTCCATAAAAGTTTCCGGATTATATGAATTATCTTTAGGAGAAGTTATTACTGGAAATCAATCTGGCACTATTGCTACAATCGAATCATTACGTATAAATGAAGGATATTTTAATGTTGGATATTCCAATTTAAAAAATATTGGATGGGATAATGAAATTGGCAAGTTAAGTGAAGATTATCAAGTTTTAGAAAATAATGATTATTATCAAAACTTGTCATATTCTATAAAAAGTTCAATAACATATAATGATCAGCAATCACCAGTCGAAAATTTAGTTCATACAAGTGGATTGAAAAACTTTGCAGATACTCAAATATCTCAGAATGTAACTGCAGGGACAGAAACAACTGATGATGGTTTTGTAGTCATATATGATGTTATTGATGAAAAAAGAGTTGATACTATTAACAATTTTGACAATGTTATTGATGTCAATGTTGTAGATTCAAAATCAAAATCCTTAAAGTTCCAAAACAAGAAACTTTCCGATTATACGACTTTAAAAAACCTTAATGTTTTAAAGATTGATGATATTAGTGATCAATTTTCAAATTCAGAAGCAGAAAATACTGAATTTTTAACAATAGAAGAAGTTGATGATGAATTATATTATAATTATTTGATTAGAGTTACTAGTGAAGATAATAGTGAAATTCAATTGACTGATATCACAATTCTTAGTGATGGTGTTAACACAACTATTGTCGAAAATGAATCTTTATACAATTCAACATCTCCTTACGGTTCGTTTGATATAGATGAAAATGAATTTGATGAAACTTTCCTGAAATTTTATCCAAATGACCCATTCAATACAAATTATGATGTAAAAATTATCAGGCAAGTGTTTAATACAACATTTGCTGGGATAGGAACAACATCCATTGGACTTATCGACTTAACTGGGTCTGTTATTGTAGAAAATACTGTAGTTGGGGTAGGAACAACAACTCTAATTTCATTAGATTCTTCAGATGTTAGATCATTATATATTAATACACAAATAATTAATGAAGATACTTTAGAAATGAATTATGTGAGATTGTATATCACACATAATGATATAGATTCATTTACGTCAGAATATTATATTGATAATACCTTATCATCCTTTACTGGTGATTTTATAGGAAGCTTCCGTTCAGAGTTAAGTGGAGGAGTTTTATCTGTATTATATGAAAACGATTCTGAAGAAGAAATTAAAATAAGAAGTAACATTGTTGGATTTGGAACAACTGCTCTTGGAGCAGGAACTTATAGATTCAAATCTTCTGATCAATCTGATGGACAAGAACGAAGTGCTACCTATAATGCAACTTATTATTCTACAGTAGGTGCTGCAGTAACAACGGTACATTCGTTGGATAGTGGATTATTCAATGCTTCAAAATCTTTAGTTCAAGTCAGCATAGGATCCACTAAAGCACTTCATCAAGTTATGATGATTTCTGATGGGACAAATGTTTATACTCAACAATTGCCTATTCTTTCAGCATCTAATACTGAATTTTTGGATGATGCTTCAGGAATTGGAACGTTTGGTGGAGAAATATCCGGAGGTAATTTATTATTAAAATTCTATCCAGATTCAGAACAAACAGGACAAATTGATATTGAAGTATTTAATAGATCATTGTATTCTGATCTTGATATTCTTAATGACTATGATGATTTGACTTATGGATCAGTAACAGAAAGTATTGATGAAAAGTTTTATAATGCTATCAATCTCGATAGAATTAATAAAACCAATTTCAAATTGACCAGTGATAATATTCCAATTTTCTCAAAACAATTCAATCCAAATTCAACATCTCTTGTAGCAAATACTGGAATATTTACAATTCCAAATCACTATTTTATGACTGGGGAAGAATTAATTTATACTGCCGCTTCATCAATCGTCGGTGTTGCGACTAGTGTAATGGAAACACCAAGTGGAGATTTGCCATCAACAGTATATGCAATTAAATTGTCAGAGGATACATTTAAAGTTGCAACAACACTTAATGATGCTCAAAGTGGTATTGGTACAACATTTACTTCATTAGGTGGAGGAAATGCTCATAGATTTACTATGGCAAAGAGAAATAGTAAGTGTATCATCACTGTTGATAAGTTAGTACAATATCCCATAGCATTTACAGGAATAGAATATTCTTTATCTGGCAATGTTGGAGGTTCATTAGGAATTAATACTACTATTGTATCATTATCTGGAATATCTTCAATTAGACCAAGAGATATATTATTAATTGATGATGAATATATGGGAGTGACTAATGTTGGATTGGGAACAACGAATATTGGCCCGATTACAAATGTTGGAACTATCAACTTGGTTGAAGTTGATAGAGGATTTGTTGGATCTTCTGCATCATCTCATACAGATGGTAGTTTAGTCAATGTTTATAGAGGATCATTTAATATTGTCGATGATGAAATTCATTTTTCAGAAGCACCTAGAGGCAATCCACAGATTGATAAAACAAAATATAACCTAGATTACGAAACATCATCATTTACTGGTCTGGCATTTCTTAGATCAGATTATAGTGACAATAAAGTTTATGATGACATATCCGACCAGTTTACAGGAATTGGTAGAACATTTACATTAACTGTTGGTGGAGCAAATACTACTGGAATTGGAACTTCTGGTGGAAGTGGTCTTGCTTTCATTAATAGCATTTATCAATCACCAAAAACTCAAAATAATCCATCAGTATTTAATTATGAAATTTTGGAAGATTCTATTGCAGGAATATCTACTATAGAATTTTCTGGAATTACTAATCCAGATGATCCACTTCAATACATAACTTCAGACTATGATGTTAATGTGAATGAAACTCCAAGAGGAGGTATCATAGTTTCTTATGGATCCACTCCAGGACTTGGTTTTGCTCCACTTGTAGGTGCTTCTGTAACTGCTGTTGTGGATGTTGGTGGTGCTATCGTATCTGTTGGATTAGGAACAACTGATAATCTTGGGTCTGGATATAATGGACTAGTTTCTATTGGAGTAAGTGTTTTTGAAGAGGGACATTCTGGAATTCCAGCAGAAATAACAGCAACAGTTGGTGCTGGTGGCACATTATCATTTAACATTGATGAACCAGGAACTGGATATACTAATCCACAAATATTTGTATCTGATCCATCTTATAAAAATCTTCCTGTTATTGGAGTATCTAGATTGGGAGTTGGAGCAACAACTGAAACTGGAATTGGATTATTGGTAGATCTTAAGGTTGGAGGTTCTACTGGAATAGGGTCTACTTATTTTGAAGTAACAGAAGTCAAATTCTCAAGACCTGGATATGCATTTAGAAAGGGTGATGTGTTTAAACCTGTCGGATTAGTTACAGACGCTTCACTTTCTTCTCCATTATCAGACTTTACAATCACTGTAGTTGATACATATACCGATAGCTTTGCTGCTTGGGAGTTTGGAGAACTTGATTATATTGATTCTATTAAAGAATATCAAAATGGAACAAGAACTAGATTCCCATTATTCTACAATTCAGAACTTCTTAGTATAGAACCCGAAGAAAATTCTGCAATTGAGAAAAATATTAATAATGTATTAATAATTTTCATTAACGGCATTATTCAAGAACCGGTAACTAACTACATATTTGAAGGTGGGACCTCATTTGCATTTACAAAGGCTCCATTGCCAGAAGACGATATTGAAATTTATTTTTACAGAGGTACTAAAGGAGTTGATTCCGAAAGTGAAGATGTAAAAACAACTATAGAAAGAGGTGATATTGTCCAAGTTATTAGCAATAACATATATCCCGACACAATAACACAGGATGAAAGAACAGTTTACGATATATCATCTTCTGATACTATTGAAACTAATCGATATTTTGGACTTGGAATTGATGAAACAATTTACAAACCTGTTTCTTGGACAAAGCAAAAAACTGAAAGAAAAATTAATGGTGAATATGTCTATAAGTCAAGAGATTCTTTAGAAGCAGTAATACATCCTGTTGCAAGAATTATTAAAGACGTATCTACATCTGATACTGAAGTGTTTATTGAAAACTCTGAACTGTTTAGTTATGAAACAGATAATGGATATACTGATAACTCCACACCATGCGATGGATTAATTATTGAAAATACAAATCCAATTACTGCTACATTTACTGCCACAATTGGTGGTGGTGCGGTTAGTGGTATAACCACGACTAATCCAGGTTTTGGATATCTCCCAGATCAAACCACTATAGAGTTGAAATTTACTTCTCCGGTAGGTGTAGGAACAACTGCTACAGCAACAGCATCAGTTACTGCTGGGGTTGTTACTTCAGTCACTATTACAAATCCTGGATCTGGATATACGGTTGCCCCTACTATATTTGCAGAAACACCAAATCTCAATATTGAAAAAATTACAGGATTTACTAATATTGAAGGATTCTCAGGTATTGTAACTGGAATTACAACAACTACAGGAACAGGAGGAAATCCATTAGCACTTCAATTCACGATTGCCAGCAATAACTTTACTGGATTATCAACTGGATATCCTATTTACATCTATGATACTCAAATTGGTAGTGGAGTTACATCAATCAATAGTTCAGATTCTGAAATTGTTGGTATCGGAACCACATGTTTAGACAATATATATTATATCTCAGATTGGTCTTATAGTTCTACAATAGGAATCTTAACTTGTAATGTAAAATCGGATTCTAATATAATCGGAATTGGGACAACTGGAAATGCATCAAATCCAGTCGGAAAATATTCATGGGGAAGATTATCTGGAGGAACAAGATCCTCAAGTCCAATATCTATCGGAGTTACTGGAAATATTGTTTCTGGTCTTTCAACATACCCAACGATTCAAAGAAGAGGAATTGGAATTAGAAAAACTGGAGCACTTCCCAAAATTGAAATATAAAATTATCGTATAAATATCTAAAAAACTATCAATATGGCTGCATTCGTAACAGATCAATTTAGAATATTGAATGCTGGTTCCTTTGTAGAGTCTATCAGTAATAATTCTTATTATGCATTTTTAGGACTATCAAATCCAACTGCGACTGGATTTGGCAGAACTGATAATTGGAATACTAGTTCAGCAAATAATCCAGTAGATAATTTTCAATATTTATCTCATTATAGGGATACAAGTCTTTTTGGCAAAAAAATACCTGCAGATAATGCTAGAAGAGTTGTAAGAAAGGTTGAATGGATTTCAGGAAATTCTTATGATATGTATAGGCATGATTATAGACAAGGAAATTCATCTCCAGTCAGTAAAACGGTTAGATTGTATGATGCAAATTATTATGTAATAACAAGTGAATTTAAAGTTTATATTTGCATTGATAATGGTTCTTCTGGATTAAATCCAACTGTAGCAGCATCTTCACTTGAACCAAACCACACTGATGTAGAACCAGTTAAATATTCTGATGGATATAGATGGAAATATTTGTTTAGAATTTCTCCATCAGATGTTATTAAATTTGATTCTACAGAGTATATTGTAATCCCAAATAATTGGACAACAACTACAGATTCTGAAATTGAAATAATAAGAGATGGTGGGAATTCTGAAAGTAATAATAATCAAATAAAGAAAGTATATATTGAAAATGTTGGGGCTGGATATACTAACCAAACTGCGAATATTTTAGGTGATGGTGAGGGTGGACAAGTTTCTATAGTAACGACAAATGGTGTTATAACTGATGTTGTTGTAACTCAAGGTGGAAGAGGATATACTTATGGTATTATTGATCTACCCAATACATCAAATCCGGCAAAATTAATTCCAATTATTCCTCCATCAAAGGGACATGGGTATGATATCTATCAAGAATTAGGTGCAGATAAAGTGCTCATTTATGCAAGATTTGATGACTCTACTAAAGATTTTCCAATAGATACAAAATTTTCACAAGTTGGAATTATAAAAAATCCAGAAACATTTTCGGAAACAAATGTATCAACAGGAACAACTTTTACGGGAAGTACTTTTTCATCATTATATTCTGTTGCATTGACAGAATCTAGAAATGTAGTAATTGGAGAAGAAATACAACAAAATCAAGGTAATGATATTATAGCTAAAGGATACGTTGCTTCTTTTGATAAAGAAACTAAAATTCTTAAGTATTATCAAGATAGGTCATTGTGCTTTGGTAATAAAAATGACCAAACAGAAAGTCTTGAGACTAAAAATATTGCAAAATTTGTCAATAACAAAGAAATATCTTTTATATCTTCTGGAGGATCTAATGGAGTAGTTGATACTAATGTAAATGGTAATGTGATGACACTCAATTTAAAACAGATTAATTTGGGAGTTACATTTACAAATGGACTTGCAAATCCAGAGATAAATAAAAAGACAGGGGATATAATTTATATTGATAATAGACCCGTTGTTCAGAGAGACTCTAGACAAAAAGAAGACGTTAAAATCATTCTGGAATTCTAAAAAAGATGGCACAAAAAACCGACTTAAATATCAGTCCTTATTATGACGATTTTGATAAGGATAAAAACTTTTATAAGGTTTTATTTAAACCAGGATATCCAGTTCAAGCTAGAGAACTGACAACCTTACAGTCTATTTTACAAAATCAAGTAGAGACTTTTGGAAGTAATATATTTAAAGAAGGTTCTATGGTCCTTCCAGGATCTATAACTTTTGATAATGATTATTCTGCAGTCAAATTAAATTCATCAAATCTTGGAGTAGATATTTCAATCTATATTAAGAATTTTATTGGAACAACCATAACAGGAAGATCATCTGGAGTTAGTGCTACAATCAAAAATGTTGCATTAACAACTGACAGTGATTTAGTAGAATACGTTACAATTTATGTAAAATATTCAGCAGCAGGAAATAATTCCGAAACAATATCTTTTCAAGATGGGGAACAGTTAATTGCAAGTCAAAATGTAGTATATGGAAATACTACCATTACTGCAGGAACTCCATTTGCTTCTTTGATAGAATTGAATGCAACATCTACAGGATCTGCAGCTTCTATTGATGATGGAGTTTATTTTGTAAGGGGAAACTTTGTAAATGTTTCTAAGCAGACTCTTATATTAGATTATTATACAAATACCCCATCATATAGAGTTGGTTTAAAAATATCAGAAACTATTGTTAATGCAAAAGATGATGAATCATTATATGATAATGCAAAAGGATTTACCAATTTTGCTGCACCAGGAGCTGATAGATTTAAAATAGATTTAACTCTAATAAAAAAATCAATATCTGATTTTAATGATACCGATTTTATAGAAATTCTTAGAGTTGATGATGGAAAAATTAAAAAAATCGTCAACAAATCAATTTATAACTTAATTAGAGATTATATTGCAGAAAGAACTTTTGATGAGTCTGGACATTATACTGTCGATGAATTTAGATTAAATATTGCCAATTCTCTGAATGATAGAATAGATAATGATGGCATATTTTTAGAGAATGAGACTACAGAACAGGGAAATATACCATCAGATGATTTAATGTGTGTTCAGGTATCTCCTGGAAAAGCATATGTTGCTGGATATGATGTCAAATTAGATGCAACAGCAACAATTGACGTAGAAAATCCAAGAGACACTCAAAATGTTTCAAACATTAATGTTCCTTTTGAGATGGGACATCTTTTGAGGGTGAATAATGTTGCAGGAGCACCAGAAGAAAATGAAACTATTGAGTTAAAAAGTCAATTTAAAGGTGATACTCCACAAACTATAGGACAAGCAAGAGTATATACTTTCAATTTAACAGATGCTGCATATTCTGATGCAACAACTCAATGGGACTTATATCTATACGATATTCAGACATACACCAACTTAACATTTAACAGAAGTGTAACCGGCACAGAAATTCGTAAAACTTCTTTTATAAGAGGAAAAAGTAGTGGTGCAAGTGGATATGCAGTTGCTGCAGGCAGTGGCACATCTTTAAATATCTATCAAACATCAGGAACTTTTGTTGCTGATGAGCAGGTGACAATTAATGGTGTTGATACTGCATTGAGTATTAAAGAGTTTACTGTTTATGGAATTAGAGATATTAAATCCGTTTCTCAAACTGGACTAGTTTCAACTCCATTTACTGCAGATACTGTTCTGAGTAGAAAGAAAATTCAAGGAATTAGTCAAGTTAGTATTGCAGGAACTACTTTAACAAGTCCAGGAAAACTTTTTACTGGCATTAAGGTTGGGGATGTTGTTAAATATCAGGATGGAACAAATTTAAGATATAATAGAGTTGATAGTATATCAGGAAATTTAGTATCAATAGCAGTAACTTCAATTAACACTGTGTCTGGAGTTTTTGAAGGTGGTATTGGATCAAATGGAACTTACAATATTGAACTTGCAGTTCCAGAACTAAGAAATAGTGAGAATGCATTTTTATATGCAAATCTTCCAGATTTCAACATTTCTTCAGTCAATCTTTCAGATTCTCAACTTTCTGTAACTAGACAAATCAGACCTTTAACTATTTCTGGAAATTCAGTAACATTTAACTTATCCAGTGTAACTGGAATTACTAGTGCATCATTTGAAGCATTTGATCAAGAAAGATATTCTGTACACTATAATAGTGGTGGAATTGGAACAATTACATCCGATTCCTTCTTTTTAAGTGGAAATGATGTAACTATTACAGGATTGGATAATGGTAGCAATGTTGTTGTAAATGCAACTCTCAAAAAGAATGGTATTCAAAGTAAAATCAAAAAATATACAAGAAGTGCTTTAAATATTGTAAATCTTTCTACTCTTGCTCGTTCTGGTGCTGCAACTAGTGATTCAATTAATGACGGTTTAACTTTCAATCCATATTATGGTCTTAGAGTTCAAGATGATCAAATTTCTCTAAATGTTCCTGATGTTTCTAAAGTTCTTGCAGTATACGAATCTACAAATACTTCAGACCCAACTTTAGATAGAATTCAATTTCCTATAATATCCCAAGTTGATACTGACGCAATTATAGGTGAAGATATTATTGGTTCTGATAGTGGAGCATTAGCAAGAATTGTCACAAAACCATCTTCAAATAATCTTGGTATTGTATATCTTAATGATAAAAAATTATCTGTTGGAGAAAACGTAACTTTCAAAGAGTCAAATATAGTTTCTACACTTGAACAAATAACTCTCGGAAAATATAAAAATATCACGAATAATTTTACCCTAGATAAAGGTCAAAGAGATGAGTATTATGATTATTCAAGGTTAGTTAGAGTTGGTTCTCAAATACCTGAGAGAAGAATCTTGGTAGTTTATGACCATTATACTGTACCATCATCTGATAATGGGGATGTATTTACTGTTCTTAGTTATGATGCTGACAGGTTCTCCGAGGATATTCCAAATATAGGTCCCAGAAATATTAGAGCATCCGATACTCTCGACTTTAGACCAAGAGTACAGAATTTTATAGTAACAACAACATCATCACCATTTGATTTTAGTTCAAGAAACTTTGGAACAGATCCAAAGTTTGTGTTAAAGCCTGGTGAAGGATCTTTAATTGGGTATGATTTTTATCTGCCAAGAATTGATAGGGTATATCTTGATAAATTTGGAAGTGTTATTGTCAGAAAGGGAATTTCTTCTATAGAACCAGTTCCACCAGCAAATGAAGATCCCAATTTGATGCAGTTGGCAGAAATTAGTCTTCCTGCATATTTGTATAATGTAGATGATGCTTCTATTAATATGATAGATAATAGAAGATATACTATGAGAGACATTGGTACTCTGGAAGACAGAATTGAAAATCTTGAGAGAGTTACTTCTTTAAGTTTATTAGAACTTAATACAGAATCTTTAAGAATAGAAGATTCTCAAGGAAATAATAGATTTAAGAGTGGAATATTTGTAGATGATTTCAATGATAAATCACTATCTGATAATAATTTAACAACTGCCAATATTATTGGAGGTGAACTTAGACCATTTGCTACAAGAAATTCTTTACAACAGAGACCTATTCCTGCAATAGAAATTGCAGAAAATGAGTTAGATTTAACAGAAAATTATGATCTATTGGATCCAAATGTACAAAAGACTGGTAATGTTATCACTTTAAAATATGATTCTATAGATTGGTTAAGTCAATCTTTTGCAACACAAGTTGAAAATGTAAATCCATTTCATGTTGTTGAATATAATGCTCTGGTCAAACTTTCACCAGATACTGATACCTGGGTGAGAACCTTAAAACTTCAACCAAGAATTATTGAAAGAAATGTTCGAAGAACTATTAGAGGAAGAAGAAACGAAACAAGAGTAGATGTAGGTTCAAATACCGAAACGGTCTTTGTTTCTTCAGGAACAGAAAAATATATTCGTTCAAGAAACGTTTCATTTTTTGGAACTCTTTTTAGACCTCTTGCAAGACATTATCAATTCTTAGATAATCATAGCAATTTAGATTTTATTCCAAAACTTATTGAAATTGCAAATTCTTCCACCTTACAGAATTATGGATCTTCTAATGGAGCATTCCAAATTGGGGAAACTATAAGGGTATTTAATGGTGAAAATAGAATAGGAACATTTAGATTAGCATCATCAAATCATAAAACAGGAAAATTCAATTCCCCAACAACAACTTATTCTACCAATCCATACATAACTTCAGAATCCATACCCTCTGGATATAGTCAGTCTTCAAAGACTATAAACATTGATTTAAATTCTTTGTCTTCTGAAGCACAAGGAGACTTTAGTGGATATATTGAAAAGGGTGCAAAGATAGTTGGTCAGACTAGCGGAGCAATTGCATACGTAAAAGATTTAAGACTCATTTCTGATGTTAATGGATCTTTGTTTGGATCATTTTTTATCAAAGATCCACACACAAATCCAGCACCAAATCCAAGAATTTTTACTGGTAAGAAAACTTATAGGTTAAGCAGTAGTTCCACAAATGAAACTCCATTACCAGGAAGTACTCTTATTTCTTCCGGTACTGCGACTTATACTGCGAATGGAACTTTCCGATCGTTCCAAGATGTAACTACAATTACTACAACTACTACTACTAGAGTAAGAAGAAAAGATCCATTAGCCCAAACTTTTACTGTTGGTAGAGACATTGAGGCTCCGGACTTCAGTGGAGATAATGATGATGATAATGGAGTATTCTTGACAGAACTAGATCTGTTTTTCGCATCAAAACCGAGTGGAAATCAACCACTTACAGTTCAAATAAGAACTGTTCAACTAGGAATTCCAACTTTGAATTCTATTGGAGAATCTAAAACTTTATCTCCAATTGAAATCCAAACTTCATCTAATGGAAACACTGCAACTAGAGTAAAATTTGATTATCCAATTTATCTTGCTCCAGGACAAGAATATGCAGTAGTTTTACTTGCCCCAAATTCGGATCAATATGAGGTTTGGACTGCAAAAATGGGAGAGAAAACTATTGATACTCAGAGTTTACCAGATTCTGAGGCAATAATATATTCAAAACAATTTGCACTTGGAAGTTTATTCAAGTCTCAAAATGGATCTACATGGACTCCTGCACAAGAATCTGATCTTAAATTTAAACTCTATAAAGCAAGATTTGCATCAAATATCGGTATCGTACATTTTGGCAACCCTCCACTTGATGAGAGTAATGGATATGTCCCAACTCTACAAAATAATGCCCTTACAGCACTACCAAAAAATGTAACTCTTGGAATTACTACAATTTCTTCTGGAGATTCATTACTCAATATTTTAACTTCCGGAAGAAGAATTGCAGGTGCAGGAAACTCTTTTGGAACTATTGTTTCTACAGGAAGTTCTGTTTCTGGAATCACGACAACGAATGCAGGTACAGGTTACACATCTCGTAGTAATGTTTCTACTCTTAATGTTTTTGGTCAGGGAACCAATTTGACATTGGATATTGACTCTATCGATTCCGATGGTGCTATTACTGGTTTATCGATAAACAATCCTGGAAATGGATATCAAGAAGGTGATATTATTACCATTGAAAATGGATCAAATGAAACTGGAAGAGATGCTATTATTACAATATCTCAAATTAATGGTATTGACACATTATATCTTACTAATGTTCAAGGATCAATTCCGACTGGTCCATTAGTTTATTATGATACAGATTCCACAACTGTCTCTCTAGCATCGACAAATGTTACAAGTTCAACCCCAGATTCTGAATTAAATTCTGGAAATTATTTGCAGGTTCAGCATTTTAATCATGGGATGTATGCAAACAACAATAAAGTTAAGTTAAACGATATTGAATCTGATACTGCACCATCTACTTTAAGGACAAGTATTGATTTTACAACTGGATTGGGTGGATTCATTCAGGTTGAAGATTCTTCAGTGTTCGAAACTTTTGAGGGACAACCAGTAAGTGCAACAAATTTGGGATATATTAAAATTGGAGATGAAGTTATTGAATATAGTGCAGCATCTTCAAATCAATTGACTGTCAAGGCAAGAGCAATAGAAGGTATTGTAGAAAATCATGAGGTTGGTGCAAAAGTATTTAAATATGAATTTGCTGGAATATCTTTACGAAGAATTAATAATGTAGTTTATGATATTTCCGATACTGGAATTGAAAGTAATTCATATTATATTGAGATTGATAGAGGAACAACATCAACCATAGAAGGAAAATCTATCAGTAGTAATAATAGATCTACTGACGGAACTTATCCCCAAGTATCATTTGCTTCGGAATTAATTGGTGGAGGAAATGAAATCAAAGCAACTGAAAATATATTATTCAACAGAATTAATCCAAGATTTAATATTTTATCTCCAGGAAGACAAACTTCAGTATCTGCAAATATTAGAAGTACTTCAGGAACAAGTGTTGATGGTAATGAAGTTTCTTTCAATTTGGCAAATAATATTGAACCAGTAACTCCAAATCAAGAAAACGATTTAAGTTCTGTTCGTATGGTTTGTTCTAGAGTCAATGAACTAAATCAATCTGCATTTGACAATGTATCTGGAAGAAGATCTTTCAATTCTACATTGACTTTAAATACATCTAATGAAAATCTTTCTCCAATGATATTCATTAATGACTCTACGGTAGAATTTATTTCTGACAATATCAACAAACCGATAACAAATTATGCAGAAGACTCTAGAGTAAATTCAATTTCCGCAGATCCTCACGAATCTGTTTATGTTTCAAATGCAGTGTCTCTTGCACAACCAGCAGATTCTCTCAAAGTTATATTGACTGCTTACAGACCCGATCCAGCAGATATTAGAGTTCTTTATAGTTTAGTTAGAGAAGATTCTATAGGAATTGAACAGGAATTTGAATTATTCCCAGGATATAATAATTTACAATCAACTTCGGAAGGATCCTTGAGAGTTGTAAATGCAGCATTAAATGATGGAAGACCTGATGTTAGAGTCCCTGCAAGTGAGAAAGGTCAGTATCTGGAATATGAATTTACTGCAAATGATCTTCCAGATTTTAGTGGATATAGAATTAAAGTTGTTATGTCCTCTAGCGATCAGGCAAACTATCCAATAATTAGAGACCTTAGAACTCTTGCATTGAAATGACAAAATTAATTAAAGTTAAAGATCATCCTCATCTTTATCGAGATGGGGATACCGGTGCCATCATTAATTACGATACTTTAGGTTATAATCAACGAATTAAAAGAATTGAGTCTCAAAAATCTCAAAAAGAAGAGTTGGATGATATGAAACGTGATATTGAAGAAATAAAATCTTTACTTAAAGATTTTCTGAATAAATAAGATCTTCCATATCCAATAATATAAATATCTAAAGGAACATATGCTCATCTGAATAATGGCAGTATTTGTATCAAATATAGTAATTGAGCAGGGATTTAATTTTGATACTACGTTTATATTGGAAGATACAGTCACAACTAACTTATTGGACTTGACTGGGTATACGATAGAATCTCAACTCAGAAAAACTTACACATCTTCATCGGCAGTTTCTTTTGCATCTACAATTACAAATCCTACTCAAGGACAGATTGAAATATCATTAGGATCCACAATTACTTCCGATTTAAAAGAAGGTAGGTATGTTTATGACATTAAGGCAACAACAAATGGTGGATCTGTGCTGAAGTTAGTAGAAGGTTCAGCACTAGTAAGACCAGGAGTGACTAGATAATGCCAGAAATAAGAGCTAGAGTCGGATCTCAAAATGTAGTTCGTGTTTTATCAAATGCATCTTCTCCTCCGTCAAATTTAATCGATTTAAGAGATGTAAATAGTAATTTTAAAACTGAAGATGGGATGATCCTTGTTTGGGATTTACCATCCCAAAAATTTATAATGACAAGTGTCATTGATTCTTCATCTTCAACAATTAGTGGAATTGCTTATTATACAAATACTACTGATAATGTTTTAGGGGATCCAAACTCCGGTGCAGTTCAAATTGATGGTGGAGTTGGGATTAATAAAAATCTTACTGTTGGCAGTGGATTAAACGTATTTGGATTATCAACCTTTTCTTCTAATGTTGATATCAATGCATCAGTTGACATTTCTAACGATGTAGTTGTTGGTGGTGGACTAACTGTAAACGGAACATCAGAATTTATTGGAAGTGCTATCTTTAGAGGAGGCACTATTGGGATTGGTGATTCTGTAAGTGATGATATTAATGTTTCTGGTGAATTTATATCTAATTTAGTTCCAAATACAGATAATACTTATGATCTTGGTATTACATCTCAGAGATGGAGAAATGGTCTATTTTCTGGATTAGTAACTACCACCAATTTATATGTATCTGGCATATCTACTTTTGCAAATAATTTAGATATTTCCGGTGATTTAAATATTGTTGGATTTGTATCAGTTACTGAAGGTCTTTATTATGATAATGAATATGATGGACCCAATGGTATTGCATTTTTTGATAATAATGGAAAATTGACTGGAGCAGCTAGTACAGAGTCTGCAATTGATACAAGTAACTATATATTAACAACACTAGAAACAGCAGGAATAGGAACTCCTGTATGGACAAGCACTATTGATGGAGGAGAATACTAGTGGCAAAACCAAGCACAAGACAAGGATTGATAGATTACTGTCTGAGACAATTAGGTGCTCCTGTTCTGGAAATCAATGTTGCTGATGAGCAAATAGATGATTTAGTGGATGATGCAATTCAATATTTTAATGAAAGACATTATGATGGTGTCGAAAGAATGTACTTGAAATATAAAGTTACTCAGGAAGACCTTGATAGGGGAAAAGCAGGAGGAACTGATGGTGTTGGAATAGTTACTACTACAGGAACTTCCAATATTTCTGGCATTTCCACTACTTTTAATTTTTACGAAACATCAAACTATATTCAAGTTCCAGATTCCGTAATTGGTATTGAAAAAATATTTAAATTTGATACCAGTTCTATTTCCGGTGGAATGTTTAGTATCAAGTATCAACTATTTTTGAATGACTTATACTATTTCAATTCCGTAGAACTTTTGCAATATGCAATGACGAAATCTTATCTGGAAGATATTGATTTCTTATTGACTACAGATAAGCAAATACGATTCAATAAAAGACAAAATAGATTATACTTAGATATTGATTGGGGAGCACAATCAAAAGATACTTTTTTTGTGATTGATTGCCATAGAGCTCTTGATCCAGAAGATTTCAGCAAAATCTATAATGATAGTTTTATGAAGAAATACTTGACTTCTCTCATAAAGAGGCAGTGGGGTCAAAATCTAATTAAATTTAATGGTGTCAAACTTCCAGGCGGGATTGAATTAAATGGAAGACAAATATATGAAGATGCTCAAAGAGAACTTGAGGATATAAAGCAAAGAATGTCTATGGAATATGAACTTCCACCAATCGATCTTATAGGATAATTATGGCATTAAATCCTTTTTTCTTACAAGGTTCTTCTAATGAACAATACTTGATTCAAGATTTAATTAATGAGCAGTTAAAAATATATGGAATAGATGTCTATTACATTCCAAGAAAATTTATAAGAACTGACGATATATTTAAAGAGGTCGAAACCTCAAAATTTGATGATAATTATATTATTGAAGCATATCTAGAAAATTATGAAGGATATGCACCTGGCAGTGATTTGATGACTAAGTTTGGATTGAGATTAAAAAATGAAATTAATTTAGTTATATCAAAAGAAAGATTTGAAGAGTTTATTGTTCCATTGATGTCCGGAAGACAAGTTGGAATTGATAGAGAAAGAATAACAGATTATGAAGTAGAGTTGACGACTAGACCTAAAGAAGGAGACTTAATATATTTTCCTTTGGGTCAGAGATTATTTGAAATTAAAAGAGTTGAGCATGAAAAACCTTTTTACCAATTAGGCAAAAATTATGTCTTTGAACTTCAATGCGAACTT
>Ga0222719_10001551_pt1 | contig 22086 bp, 20 predicted proteins | sample C33_34DmetaG_FD_165039 | JGI IMG/M metagenome (GOLD analysis project Ga0222719, IMG submission 165039) | Estuarine water microbial communities from San Francisco Bay, California, United States - C33_34D | ecosystem: Environmental > Aquatic > Marine > Unclassified | place: USA: California...
GGGCGACGACGACGACGGACGACGACGACGACTTCGGTGGGCTCTCCCTCGGGAAAGGAGGAGGAGGGCGGGGAAACGAAGAAGATGGACGACGACGACGACGACGACCACGAGGAGGACGAGCGACGGGAGGAGGCGAAGGCGACGACGACGAGGAGGAGGGGGAGGAGGAGGATGACCGCGATGGGAAAATGGGCGATGGGAAAAAGACGAGCGCGGTGTCGTTGCTCGCCGAGGCGTGGGCGCGAGCGGCGGGCGGGCGGGACGCGGGCGACGGGCGCGCCGGCGCCGGGACTTTGGGAGACTTTGGACGACGAGGTTTGGGAGGGAAAGGCACGGGATCGACTAAAGAAGACGCGACGCGCGATGGGGAGGTTGTTATGTGGGATTGGGACGGAACGAGCTCGAATGCGTCGTCTGGAAACGGTTCTGGTGAGGACGTCATGGAGGAGGACGGACCTAGAACGATGACCACGAGGAGCGCGTCGCGGGCGACGGCTGGGAGAACGGATAGGTGTACCAGCGGTAAATCGAGCTCTTCGGACGATACGTTGCTCGGGATGGATAAGGTTGGGACGACGTCTTGTCGTAAAAACGCCAACGCGGCGGCGCTAAAGGGACCGCGTCGCATGAATTCAATCGTGAAGCACCGTCAGCCGAGGGATGCTGACGAGGATCCGGCGTTTCTTTTGCGCAAAGCCACGGAGAAAGAGTGGGTGGCCAGCGGTGGGTTCGACTTTGGTGGAACTGGCATCGTGCGCAGTGAATCAAGCGTAGATATGGGTAAAGCGCCCGCGAGTGCGCATGTGGCGCCCTACATGCCGCCGATAGTGGGAATCGACGCAGAGTCTGAGAGGGCGGCGTACCTGCGGAGCACGTCGAGCGCTTTGGAGCTTCGAGAGATGAATCGGACGCAAGTCGCCCCTTCTCAACTGACTCACATCGGAGGTCAAGAACGAGCTAAGCAGCGAGAAAAGCCAAAGACGCGAGAAGAGCAGCGCGGAAACCTAGGCAGCGAGTTTGTGGACGCCGAGTACGTGGAGGGCATACCGGATCCTAGTTTGATGAAGAACGCAACCTTTCGAGACTTTATCATCCTTCGTGAGCTCGGTCGTGGATTGTGTGGGACTGTATACTTGGCTAAATTCCGTGAAACAGATCAGCTCGTGGCGTTCAAAGTGATGAGAAAGCAAAAGCTCATCGACGTTGGCGAAGTTCACCACGCCGTTCGCGAGCGCGAGGTTCACGCAAAAATCACGAATGGACCCTTCATCGAGAAGCTTTTGCACGCTTACCAGGATGCATGGGCGCTCTATTTAGTTTTGGAGTATGCGCCTTGCGGGGATTTATTCCAAGCGATGAACTATCACGGTTTACCGACGATGGATGATGCAAAGGTGTACACCATGCAGTGCACTTTGGCGCTCGACTACGTGCATCAACACGGCTACGTCTATCGCGATCTCAAGCCCGAGAATATACTCTTGGACACAGATGGTTGCGTTCGTCTCGCTGATTTTGGCATGTCGAAACTGCTCGAACATCCGACGGACAGAGCGATGACGATTTGCGGCACAGCACAGTACATGTCACCGGAAGTCTTGAACCACAGAGGCTGTCGCTTTGAGGCTGACCTCTGGGCGCTCGGAATATTGATTTACGAGCTGTGCAGCGGTAGCACGCCCTTTGGATCGGACAAGGACTCGCGCCAAGATCTCTACAAGCGTCTGCTTCACCACCGCAACGCCACCATGACGTTTCCCACGTGGTTTGACGCCCAGACGTGTTCCATCATCAAGGCGCTCCTTCACGAGGACGAACAGCTCAGACTCGGCGCCGGAGACCGTTTCCAAGACGTGATCCTACACGAGTGGTTCGACAACGTGAACCACCTCGACGTCATCAAGGGTCACATCGCCCCTCATCTCTCCCCTCGCCGAAGAAACATCGTCTACGACATGAAACTTTGCGAAGCCATCACGACGGGCCACGTTCCTTGGGAGTGCGGTTCCCTCGTCACCGCCATCGAACACCTCAACCTCTACCGCACCTTTGACGCCACTTAGTGATCGATGATATTAACATCGTTCCATTGACGCTAACAACAACGAACAAACAGCGAGAAGACGCTCTCTGGCGTAACCGCAGCAGACAGTCGCCAGATATAGTCCATTCACATTCATTCATTCTTTCATTCAATTCATTCGAAATTTTCTCTACAAAAGCATTGTAATCGCTTAGATACATAACACATCGACATAAATATACTACACTACGCTCAAAAGGAACATATTCGGGAACATTTCAAACGATAAATCACTTCCCCCTCTCGCGCGCGATCGCGGTCCGAGTCGTTCGGGTCGCGAGTCCCCACTCCTCGACGACCGACCCAAAGATGGATCGACTCGAGAGCGACATCATGGCGTACTTGCCAACCATCCTTCGCGGGGCGGACCTGGAGAAATCCACCGTCAAGTCTCTGCAAAAGGAACTCGAGACCAAGCTCGGGATGGGGCTCTCGGAGAAGAAAAACTTTATCCGGGAACAGGTGCGTGCGGCGCGTCCACGAATCGAATTCTTCTCTGCGTTGTGTGTGCGTGAGTGCGTGTGTGGCTTTGAAATTCTTTAGTGAAAGCGACGCGGGATGCGACCGACGACGGGTGCGCGATGAGGCGGAGCCGATGTGTCGGTGTATCTTCGTGTCTGTGCGTTCGTCCGTGTCCGTTCGCGTCGGTGTCGGACCAACTTTACGTCGGACGACAACGTGGTCGCGTGCATTCGAGAAAATCTTTATTACCGTTCGTTCGAACAGCACGCCTCGTTCCCGTACACTGAATGCTCGTGCAAATTGTGCGGAATTGGATTCTCCCGGCAACCGAACCCCGGTGGGACGGTTGCGGCGAAGACGTGTAGCGGATACACGGACGGAAGACTGACGAAACGAACGGCGACGGGTGTCGCTCGCGTCCTCGCGTCGCGCGTAGGTTGAGAGATACTTGAAGAGTAACGTGCCGAAGAAGAACCCCGCCGGACGCCTGGGCGGATTGGAGAACGTGCTCGGGAACGCAAACAAGAAGAAGAAGACCGAGAAGAAGAAGAAGAAGGCTGGACGCGGTAAGACTAAGGAAGTCGTCGATCCAACCAAGCCGAAGGGCCCGAAGGGAGCGTATTTGTGCTTTGTTGGTGTGCGCCGACCGGAAATTAAGCGCGCCTCTCCGAACATTTCCTTTCCGGACATTGCTCGTCAGCTCGGTCATGAGTGGAAGAACATGTCGGAGAAAGAAAGAGCGCGATACGAACAGATGGCGGAGCAAGACAAGCAGAGATATGCGAACGAGATGGCGCGCTACGTCCCTCTTAGCGAGGAAAAGATGGAAGAGCTTCGCGCGGCGCAGCGCGAAAGAAAAGCGGCCGGTGGGTTGCAGATCATGTACAAGTGCTCCGACGAGTTGGCTGCGTTCATGGGCGTGAAGGAGATTAACCGCCGCGATTTGACCACCAAGATTTGGAAGTATTTCCGCGAGAAGAACTTGATGGATCCGATCAATAAGAGGTTCGTCGTCCCGGATGCCAAGCTTGCGAAGCTCCTCGGTTTGTCCCCGGGTGAGCGCTTCCAAGCGTTCAGCGTCTCTCGATATCTGAACAAGCACCTTGTGAAAAAGTAGAGAAGTTCAGACTATTAGCCTACAATCATATAGGTACAACAAATTATCACGAAAACGCCGAGATAGAGCGATACGACGAGCTTTGTAAAGATGAAAAACAAGTCGAATGACAAGTAACACCTCACTTTTCCGAGGGCTCGAGGCCAACCTCGGACTTCATATGCAGTCGCACATTTTTCGTTGAACGTTGGCCAAACCGGCGTAGAATTAGATCAAAGTATAATTATGTGCGCTCAACCGTCGCACACCGTGTCACCGTCGCCGAAAACGAGTTGGAGACCATTCTGGTTGTCATTTGTCTTCACACTGGGCATTTTGCTTGTCGTGACACATCCATCCACCATGGTTCGCGCCCACGGACAGATCATAGAGCCCTTACACAAGTTTGCGACGAATGAGAAGCATAGAAACACAGTCATTGTGTACATTGGCCAAAATATGGTTGAATTCCGAGTCAATATCCTGACGCCAATATTGCAATTTTTTGTCGGGCTGCTCGCTCTCCTGTCCGCAATGGTAGCTGCTGATCGTTTTTTCCACTGTTACACAGCTGTTTATTGGAGGAATTTGACCTATCGAAACGCTCTTGATCGTTTCAGCTACGTCGCTGTTGATGAAAATTGGAAAAACGCTCCGACTGTGGTGATTCAGTTGCCCATGTTCAATGAGAGAGACGTAGCCCAGCACGTGATTGAATGCGCGCGGGAAATCCGTTGGCCGAGATCAAAACTACTGATACAGATTCTCGATGATTCGACGTGCGCTGAAACTCGCATGGCGATTGAAGAAGCGGTGGAGTCTTGCAAGGAAGAAGGTGTCAATATCGCTTACAGATGGAGAAGCAACCGCACCGGTTACAAAGCCGGAGCCATGTTCGAAGCCATGGACGACATAGTAGATTATGAATACGTGTGCGTGTTTGATGCAGACTTTTCTCCTGATCCCGATTTTCTCATCAAGACTATCCCATGGATCCACTCAAATCCGCAAGTTGGCTTTGTTCAGGCGCGGTGGACCTACATCAACTCGTCGGAAAATTTACTTACACGAGTTCAGACCATCTCGCTTAACTATCACATCCGTTGCGAGCAGTTTGCAAGATTTTCTGCGGGATTATTTTTCAATTTCAACGGTACGGCAGGGGTTTGGAGGCGAACGTGCATCATCGATTCTGGAGGATGGAATCATCGGACCACGGTTGAAGACCTCGACTTGTCACTTCGTGCTCATTTGAGAGGTTGGAAGTTCATCTTTCTCGACGACGTCACGTGCTTAAACGAAATACCAGCCGAGTACGACGCGTTTAGAAAGCAACAGCACCGTTGGAGCTCGGGTCCGATGCAACTTTGGAGGAAGGCAATGTCCACTGTGTGGGCAGCCGACATCCCGTTGGCTTCAAAGTTGTACCTCAACGTGTTCTTCTTTGGGACTCGAATGTTCGCCACACATCTCGTCTCTTTCTTCTTCTACTGTTTTCTCATTCCCATCTGCGCGGCTTGCCCCGAGGTGGTCATTCCATTTTGGGCTCTGGTGTATTCCCCGATATTGGTCACTCTGAGCACGGTTACGTTTACGCCGAATGGTTGGCTTTACGCTATTCCGTACGTTTTATTCGAAAACGCCATGACGATAGTAAAACTGAACGCCATGCTCGCGGGACTTTTAGAGCTCGAAGGAAGTCACGAGTGGGTCGTCACCACCAAGCTCGGCAAGTGGGTCGCCGCGCGAGTCGAAAAGGCGAAGAACATCAAGCTCGTCAAAACCATCGCGGCCAAGACGCGCAAGCGTCCAACGCACATACGAGAGCTCCTCATGGGCCTATTCTTTCTCCTATGCGGAATCTGGGGCGTCACCTTCCATGCTCGCATAGGTTACTCCGTCTTTCTCTTCTCTCAATCTCTCGTCTTCTTCATCTTCGGTCTCAATTGGGTCGACGGTCTCTTCGCCTCGCACCACGCGCGCGAACACGCTTAAATCCCGCTTTGAGAGCTCGAGGCTTCGTCTCATCCGAACCACGCGCGGCCTCCTCGAATTAAAAACGCAAAGAAATAAAATTGGTTTTCTTTCGGCGCAAATAATCCAATCTTTTCATTTCCACTTCTTTCGCATTCACCCGTCTCAAAGCTCGCTCGCGACGCGCGCGGGGGCGTGCGCATTCATTCAATTCACAGCACACGTGTACACTCGAACCGAGTCGTGAAAAAGCGCGCTTTCCCACCCTCGGGTGATGGATGTAAACTCTGATTCGTGAACCGTCAAGCATATCGAAAACGTCGAAACGCGTGGACGACCGCGCGTTGACGCGTGAAGAGAGACGGACGGCGCGCGGACGGACGCGCGGCGACGCGCGAGACTCGGACGCGGACGCGGTTCGCGGTTCCAGTCGACGTGGGAAGGATGAAGACGACGACGACGACGACGACGACGACGATACGGGCGACGGCGACGAGCGCGATGACGACGAGGCGGGTGAGAAGGATGCGGTCCGCGCCGACGCGTGGGAAGAGCGCCAACGGGTGCGGCGTGATGATGACGAGGACGACGGCGGCGATGGGCGTCGGGGCGAGACCGGGCGCGGGGTCTGGCGTCGGGACGGTTGTTGTGAGTAATACGCGCGTGATGACGCGGATGCGAGCATCGTCTTCGGGCTCGGAGTCTGATTCGGGGGCAGTGACGACGACGAGCGGAGACGCGAACTACGGACGACTGTTGTTGATTTTTGTAGCCGCGGCGTACGGTTCGTTGTCGGTGACACTGAAGCTCGTGTTCGAGTCCGCAGGGGCGCCGACGGCTGGTGTTCTCGGTGGTGTTCGAGGCGTGATGACGATGCTGTGCTTCTTGCCGATGCTTTTGAAGAAGAACTCGACGGGCGGACCGGGATACAAGACTGGGAGAGGGTTTTGGTTCAGCGCCGCCGAATTGGCATTTTGGAACTTTGGTAATCAAGGATTGTGCAATGTCGCGCTCTTGTTCACGGATGCGACGAGAGTGAGCTTTTTCACGCAAGCCTCCATCGCGTTTACGCCTTTTATCGCGAGCTTGGGCGGCGACAAGGTGAGTTCGGCTACTTGGCTCGGTTGCGCCTTGGCGTTTTGCGGCGTCGCCGTGCTCGGCATGGATGGCGGTGCGGCTGCGGCTGCAGCTGAGTTGAGTGGTGGCTTTAACATTGGTGATTTGTGTGCCCTCGCTGGAGCCGCGTCTTATTCAATGTACGTGTACCGCATCGGTCAATTCGCCAAGCAAGGCTTCTCGGGCGAAGGTTTGCAAGTGTGGAAGAACACTTTTTTGGCACTCATGTACGGTAGCTGGGCTCTCTTTGACGTTTTCTCATTCACGTCTGGCGCCGCGGGAGCTGCAGTGCCGTGGGCTGGATGGCAAAACTGGAAGGTGTGGGCGCTCATCGCGTTCAGTGCCATCGTGCCTGGTTGCGTCGCCGACTTGACGCAAGCCAAGGGACAAGAAACGGTGTCGGCATCAGAAACCTCTGTATTACTCGCCGGTGAACCATTGTTTGCGGCCATTTTTGCCGCGATCACTCTTGGAGAGCTCTTGGGGAAGATGGGATACGTCGGTGGCGCCCTCATCATCTTTGGTGCCTTGGTTGCCGGAGATGTTTTCACGAAGAAGAAGACTGCGTGAGAATTCTTTCAAATTTTTTCAGTTTGCATGACCACGCGCGCCCCATCGGTGTGTGTGCGTGAGGAGTCTTTTGTATCAACACTCACACGACGAACAACTGCTCTAGTAGAAAGGTTAGCGTAGAATGTCGATCTATTAGATATAACATACAAGTTCAACTTCCAAAATGCAAGCTAGACGACACTAACGGTGATACGGTGCGACGACGTAAATCTCTCGTGTGACTCCACAGTTAGCCCGACTTCATAAGTCGACGCACATACGACGAGCGAAAAACGCACGTGAAATAACAAACCACAACAAACATGGCACTCTCTCCGGTTGTGCGTTGCGTAGAAGGACGAGGGCGTCGCGATGCCTCAAGTCGTCGACGTTATGTCTCTCGTGATACTAACCGACAGTGAAACTCTCGCGTTGAAACAGACCAGAGACAGCGACGCGTTCTTTCGAGACGTTTTTAGAGATGCGGATGATGTGAGTACACGCTTTAGTTTTCTATTTGTCGCGTTCGGCGTTGAAAACGTGGACTGACGCGCTATTTTCTGTTCACTTTTTCGCACAAGTTCTTCTCCAACTTTCTCGTAAACAGCGGAAACCCATTCATGCCCCTTGTGGGCCGTGTAAGTTCGCACGGGCCGTCGCAATCGGTCACTCCTTTGCCTCATGGATTACGCGTCATTCCAGTGGATGTTTTGGAGAACGACGCCTCCTATGTCCTGCGAGCTGATCTTCCAGGTACGATGACGCCCATCACGCAAAACGATATTCATGTGCAGTTTACCCACAGGTATGAAGAAAGAGGATGTCAATGTTGAGTTAGATGGTCAAATCGTTCGAATCAGCGCGACGAAGAAGACGACGAAGAAGTGGGAAGACGACGGCTTCAAGTACCACCGCGCGGAGCGACACGATACGATGGAATATGCCCAACGCTCATTGCGCATGCCGCAGAACACCGACTTCTCGAAGCTCGACGCCCAATTCGACGATGGTACACTGACTATGACCTTTGGTAAGCAAGAAACAAAGGCACCGATGGCTAAGCAGATCGCCATCAACTGATTGCGCCTGAAGAAGGCTGAAATTTTCAGCTTCAAGATGCTCCCGATGTGAAGTTACTAAACGCGCCTTTCATTTTTTCGCAATCCATTTGTGATGCAGTTTTACACTCTTCACTAATCACTAGTCTACGTCTAACGAGCGATAAAGAAATACTTTAGCCTAATAGGTGTTCTCGATCCGAAGCCTTTGTTGAAACACCAACCCATGATCTGGGCAAGCACGGACACACCGTGTCGCGTGAGTAGCCTTTCCCAGGAACTCGCAACGGTGCTTGCTCGTAGAAGATACCGCAAACCATGATCAAAAGAATGGCATACGTACCTTCGATCGTCGTGTGCTTGTCCCATATCATCCAGTTCACCAACTCAGACAGAAACTTGTTACATGTGGCCACAACGGAGACAGACGTGGCGGAGAGAGTCTCACGGATCCACATCGTAGAAAAACTCATGGCAAGTCCCGTGAAACACGAAAGAACGAGAAGTCCGATCGCTTTTTGACTAATTTCTACGTTTATCACCTGATCACTTTCACCAGACAGAGCAAATATCGCGAGAGACAGGGGTATGCTCAAGACGTTGATGTTGAACGATCTCGACCAGTTGTTCAGTGGTATCTTGTCTATCGTGTGCTTTGCGATCAAGCCCTCCGCGACTGCAGCTACTATAAACACTCCACAGAATGCGTACGCAGATACCGACGAGAAGATGTCCAGGTTGACATACATTATCGCCCCGACTACGATGCCTGACAGAGCCAAGAACGACTTGGTCGTTGGCAAAGCTCTACCAAGGAAAAGGTATTCGTTCAGCGAGAACGCCACGGGTGTCACCGACTTAACTGCAATGAATGTTTCGAGTGGTGCACGCTGCATCACTTCCATTCCGGCTAATAACAGCGCGAAAAAGCTCACCGTAAGCGGAATGAACGCAACCGCAATTTCACCAGTCAGCGGTTCAAGCGTTATCAACTTGAGCCAGTGAGCGAGTAAAAGTAAAACAGAGGTGGCAAAGAACTGACAGAACAGAATGAAGTTCGGTGCCGGAATGTACGTCACGACGACTTTGTTCATAACGCTCAGAGAGCTACCAACCAAACAGTAGAACAAGATTATGCCGAGAACTCGCGCATTTTTCCAGAGGTACGCTGGCTTCTCTGACCCCTGATTCACGGCGTCGTTAGCTTCAGACCGCGGCGACGCATCACTCTCACCGTTTTGCGTCGTTATCGGGGCGTACTTGGCCATCCCGCGCGGCGGTATGAAGTGGGCTACCAGTGGGCTCAAAAGTCGTGTTTGGTGTTGGACACCGCGCGGGTGAAAAGGTTGAGGCCATTAGATCGACGAATCCCTAGACCGCGACCGACGGACCGCGTGGGCAGTGGTGAGCGAGGAATCGGATGAGGATGGATCAGCGCGGGTTGCTCGTGCGCATTCGAGGCGTGTTTACGGAAATGAAGAATGTATTTCACCTTACACCTTCTGACTCTACTCACTCTAAAGATATACGACCGAGCTAGAACGGTTGACCCAAACTACGTACGCCGCGCATGACTATGCGCTTAGTAAGCAGAGGTCTTGTTCTTCTTCTTATCACCACCGATTTCGAACGTCTTGCAGCGCTTGATCGGGTGCATGTGGACTTGCTTGCAGGTCGCGCACTGGAGGCGAAGGACAATCTTCTTCGTGGTCTTAGCCTGTGGCATGGAAGGGAACGCGACGATGGACGTGGTCAGTATTGGCTCAGCGCGATAACGGAATCTTCAAGCTTCTCTCTCTTCAGCGCCGAATCATGCACGCGACAACTGATCGAACATAGTGGCGATAGCTCACCGCAGGCGAGTCGAAACGAAACTCACCTTCTTGTGGAACACCGGCTTGGTTTGGCCACCGTAACCGCTTTGCTTGCGGTCGTAACGACGCTTCCCTACGTTGCGAAAGAGATCGAAAGTTAGTAAAAGAATATTCGCCAACGTTTCGCGAGGATTTCCAATCAGGTCGACTCCTTCGCCGCTCGTGACAGGTCCAGAACGTGCCGAGATCGCCGAACAATAGGGTTTTCTACCGCATCGTACCTTGCGCGTAAAGGCTCGCCTTGCCCGTCTTGTATTGCGTCACCTTGTGCGCGGCGTGCTTCTTGCAGCCCTTGCAGAAGGTCTTCTTCGATTTAGGCACCTATAGTCGCGGAAGATCCAGTCGCGCCGTCAGTCTCTCGTTCCACCAGGCACACTCAAGTCGAATCCGCGAGGCCCTAGCGCTAGGGCGGTCACGAATCCCCGAGTCGCGTATCGCGCGACGCGTCATAGCCAATGGCGCTAGTTCGAGCGCATGCGAGAAAAGCTGAACGCGTATTATTTCGATCGCGTTTAAACGTACGTTCACCATGGTCTCTACGTCCTACGCGCGCGAAAGAGACGGTGGCACCGAAAGTCGATGCGCTCTCCACGAGGCTCTGAGGCATTATAATTTACATTGGTGATTCGATTTCTGTGTACCCTGGGTCGCTTGTGCAAGTTAATTTCTGCGGGAGCGACGCGACGCGTCAGTTTCGAGCGTAACGGTTGACGACGAAGAGTCGAAGAATCAGTCGAAAACATTGTTTCGTTCGCGTTTACACTTTGAAACGCGCGTAGTTTTGCGTTTAAGGCGGTAAAGGAAGCGAAAGTCGACGCATGGAGAAGCACCACAAGTTGAGACGCCCTCAAGGGTCGTCGATCCACGGCTGCAATATTTGCGGGATAGAGGGACATCAAGCGGCGTTTTGCATGAATGGCAACGTAGACTGGGCTAATAGATGGCCAAGAGAGTGTTTCGTCATCGAACCGCCGTCTACGACACGGAAGAAGCCCGACTTGAGAAAGTTGGCGAGAGACGCCAAGGCGTACGCGAAGGCACGGGAACGTAAACTCGAGCGTGAAAGAAGACGAGCCGCGGGCGAAGAAGTCTCTGACAGCGAAGAAGAGGTGAAGAAGGAAGAGGAGAAGAAGGAGACGACGACAACTGCCGCAGCAGGCGGTATTGCGCCGGGTTGGGTGATGTACTACGACAAGCTTGGAAGACCGTACTACCATAACAAGTTGCTGAACAAGACTCAATGGACCGCACCGACGGCTTAGGCGGCACGTGCGGAGTGATTAGCACAACCTAGCGAACGATTGTAAAAGTTAATGATTAGTTTCAACGCGATTTCAACCTTGGGGTGAGCCAAGCCCATTCTTGTTTTGTTCACATCTAGTGCCGTCTCATCTCAAATATTAAAAACCTCTACTACAGCATCCGCTTCAGCAAGTCGTGATGCTGAGCATCGAAAAATTCTCCTAGTTCCTCTTTAGTAACCCATGCATGATCGGTATATCCACCTTGAAGCACTAGATCACCCTCGAGATAAGATCCACGATAATAGAAGGTTGTTCCATCCTGCTCTTCGTAGTGACCTTGCGGCGCGTTACCGACCACCCAACACTCAATCGACTCGCCAGCAAAATCCTTCAGAGAACGCTCTGCGGTTTGGCGCATTGTCTCACTCTGAGCATGTTCCGTCTTCGGAAACCCCCACTTCCCATTCTTGTCCTTCAAAACGAGGAAGAGATACTCTGAGAGTTTGCGTTGCAGCGTCTTCCTATCCCCCGTCCTATCTGCCTCCGTTTCTCGCGGAGCCGGCTCGAAATCTGGTAAGTTTTCCAACAGACCCTTCGGTTCTACGATCTGATCGGGCAACTTGACTCTATGCCTATCTCTCCTGGACTCACTCCACTCGTGGTACTCGACCTCCCACTGCGGAGGGTCAGGAAGGACGACAGGGATTCGCTCCACTAGCATGGAGCCGTAGAGCGCCCCAAGCGAACTCGATGTAGACACGTAACCTCGCGAACGTGTGATCTGAAAGCGCAATGCTTCAAACGATCTTCCGCTCGCCGAGGTAAGCGACGCCTGCTCGACGAGTTTACTCGCACTACCCTGAACCGAGATGCGGGTGAGGGCAGCTTGCGCTCGCGACGCGCGGCGTGCGGCGCCCAAGGCCTGACGTAACATCTTGCAGAGTAGACCTAAGTATTGACTAAGATGATAGAATGGCTAACTTGGCCGCGTTGTCTACACGCACGCGGCGAAGTGTGGTAGTGAGTGGGATGCTGTCACTGACGGCCGCTGATTCGCACATGCGACGTAGAGGTGGTTGCTATTGAAGTCACTAACTATTACAATTACAGCTATGAGGTCATCCTTCTAGTGGATGGTCTAGTAATTTTCCTAAAGATTCATGCACCTTGATTCGCTTTCTCAAAGTCTGCGTACGCTTGTGGTCTTCGCAATTTTTCATCGTCATAGAATGTAAAAGCGCTGTCAAACGCCTGAAGTAGAGGCCGTAAACGGTGTGAGGCGATGTGTCTATGTACAGCAGGAAGAGAACCTTTGAGAGATTCAAGCTTGTCATACAGCGTTTCAAGCGACTTGTTGACCTTGGATGCCTTCTCCCATCGAACCGAAGTGATCATCGGCGCAGCCAACCAGAACTGGCGCAAAAGTTCACCACCAGTTGCCGCACTGCGTTTCAACTGGCTATCGACATCATCCGGAAAGGGCGAAACGTCATCGGAACTACCGAAGCTTTGTTGGGACGCAAACTGTGCGCTCAAGTCTTCGACCTTTGCGAGTGACTGCGTTACTTCTTGCAGAACTTTCATGGCAACATCCGCCTCCATGATACACTTTTGCTTCTTACTGGCGTTCTGAAGCGACTCGATACTCGCTGCAACAGCTTCTGGGAAAGAAGTTATCGCTGTAGATTTAGATTTCGGCTTCTTTTCAACGTTTTCTCCGGTTACAGAAGAAAAGTATTGATGAGCGTTGCGTATGCTGAGCTCCTTGGGTGCGCGATCTTCAGCCTTCCCAGCCAGATCATCGATCGTGAAGTCAAACTTTTCGACTCCAATTTTAGCGCCTTCTGCACTCTGCTCGTGATCTCGCGCTGCGAGCGCTGCGGATCGAGCATCCACAATATTCGCTTGGGGCTGGCCTCGAAGCACGACGGCTGCGTGATGGTTGAGCTCAGAAAACACCTCTGGAAGTGGGCCAGCTTCCTTTGGTCGGCGTACGTCTCGCGCTCCATCTCGAAGGAAACCGTAGCCTTCACCAAGTTCATCATCTAGACCAGCTTTCAGGTTCACAGTGGGCTCAATCGCCTTTATCTTTGCTTTCAACGTCGCACTGTCAGTGGGCTTCCGCGAGAAGAGCGCCAAGTCTGCCGCCTCTTCCTCTCCTTGCGGTGGCGCCCCTGCACGCATCTGCTTGAAATACTCTGACCGCAAAAATCTTGTCCAAAACTCTCTCTCAGACATTTTCTTTGGAACATTGTCCAAGAAAGCCTGGCGGACAGAGGGTCGTTCTGCAAAGATTCTGTGCATCTTTTCATTCGTCAAGTTGCACGTCACTGTGTCTGACATTCCATCCCTAGCTCCTTTTAAATCAGCATCGAGAGTATTTTCGACCCCATGTTTCTGTCCAGTAGCCTTCTTCACTATGGCATCGGTGAACAAGTTCCTTCGTGCCTCCCAGAAGTCTTCATCGCTGATCACGCCAGTTTTCACAGTTTCTTCATAGAGGTTCGATATCTCAGCGTTCGTCTTCAGAAGCTCCGCACGAGCAGCGAGCTCTGCAGCCGTTGGAACTCCTTTTGTCTCTTCTTCTAAAGATCTAATCTGAGCCTTGATTGAATCGCTCAACCCATCACGGTCTGACTCGCTAGCAAACGTTAACACGAGAGCACGTCTCGGGTCATTGTCTGGGACGAGCCTGAGACTCGCAGTAGCGCTTCCCGGTTTGTTGCGCTGATGTGCGGTCACGGAGAGCAACTTTAGACGTTTATCTCCGCTCAAGTTTGTGTCTGCGGCTGGAACCCAGACAAGAGTGGTCCGAGAGAGTCTCGCCTCTCCGGACGCCTTGGTTCCCGCGACCGAACTCGAGCACGGACATCGAAACAAGATCGCCGATCCGTCCTCTTCCACAGCCGCTGCCATGACGAGAGCGAGTTAGACTCGTTCTCCTTTCAAAACGCGTGGACCTCGGCGACACAAAGTGCCGTCGACGTGGCTCCAGCGCGAGTGGAAATCAAAAACGTACGCCTCATGGTTTCATCAACCTCTATGGGTAAACAGTTAAGGGTTGTGTGCGAAAGAAATACTTCGCGGTCCGGTTTGTTGCCGTAACGACGCACTCCTTGACGCGCTCGTATCGACGGAGGGTGTCGAACCATCAAAGAGTGAACAAGATCTCTGCGTTCAGCCTTGTTTGGTGGCCACGGCGCTGTTTTGCTTCCAACAAATCGTCGTAGAACTTGCACTCGTCTCGAGGGGTCGATAACGAGAAGATCGCTCCACCATGTCGACTTCCACTTGTCGTTTAGAGTGGACACCGCGTACCGCGGGGCGTGCGCGCTTCGAGCGTACGCAGAACGTAAGGTCACGGGCGGTTCGTGGTACCCCCAGTCGTTCGACCGCCCGCATGGCGGGTGGCTGGGTGAGGAACAAGGCGAGCGTGGTTGCTCCCGTGCCGATACAAGTGGCGTGGGAGCTCTGGCAGGATAGAACTAGGATCCCTAACTGGATGCCGTGGATCTCTTCGGTGTCCTACCTTCCTGAAGATAGGACGAAGACGAAATGGACGCTCTCGACGGATCAGTTCGGCCAACACTTTGAGTTTTCCTGGCTGGCACAAGACCTTGAACCAGTCAAGTATGAGAAGATCGCCTGGGAGTCACTTGAAGGTTTAAAGAACAAGGGGTCGGTCAACTTTAGCAAGGAAGCGTCAGGAACAAAGTTAGAAATGGAGATTTCTTATGAAGTCCCCGCTCCGCTGGTCCCGTTCGGCTCTGCTGTTTCACCACTGGTCGAATCAATCCTGGCTGCAGACCTGAAGCGGTTCTCAACTTTTTCTGAGAAAGTAGCTCAGGCGATGTCGGCAAACAAATGATTGAAAAGTGTTCGATATGTAAGTTCTCGCGCGTAGTGTACATCGAACTGATGTGATTTTGTTATTGTATATCCTAAACGCTCATCGCGAAGCCCAACAGCTAAAGCATGCACTACATATGATAAATTAATTCACGCGGTGTGCTCGTAACATGACGTCGCGAGAGCAGCAAGGTACGACAAACAGACTCTATCGTGCGAAACAATATTGAATTGCATTGCCCGTCTTGCACAAACACCTAGACGCTAGTAATTATCCGTGAAGCGCCAACTATCGGATTACACAATTGTAAGAAATGAAACTATCAGAATTAATTCAAGGTCGCTTCAAAGACGTGTTCCTAGCCAAGAATGTTTGCCACAAAGCAAGTGAAGCCTTCAAAACACTGTAATACCCTGTCCAATCGAAAAGAATACACATCCGCCCATATTTGTCGCGGTAAAAACTTGGTGGAAGTTCTACCACGGCTTATTAATTAATTGAGAATTAATTCATTTTCAAGCATTCGAGTCATCATCGAGGTCACTGCTAAAATTGAATCACTTGACTCTTGATAAGACATCATTACATCATCTAGAAGTCATGATACACATTTGAGCTTCGAAAACCCGTCCCTCAGCACCAAGTGATCAAAAACAATTAATTCAATGCGTCTGTCAAATGAATGCCGAGTTAGCACGCTTCATCGATGCTTAGAGGCTACCCAGAGTATGCTATTCATCAGAAGACGTGTTCTCATGATCCACATCATCTCTTCGTCCTAGTCTGGCCTCCATTCGCGCCCAAAGTACGCCGAAGCAGATGCACAGTATTTCTCTGCGAAACAATTATTTATGGTCGAGTTGTCATGTTTCCTCACTGCGCGCGTCGTTCGTGATTTTCGTCGAGCAAATGACCCAAACATCTGGAATAAATTTACAGAGCACGGCGCATCTATCACGGCGCCATCCAACAGCGAGAGACGCGAGTTCGTTGGGATCTCCAGTTCTGTTATTAATTTATTTATTCATGAACGGGAACGCCACCGTGATCCCCATGCGAGTCTCTGTGCGCGAACGAGCTACAAAAATGTAGTTTCAGAGATTCACAGTGCTTCGCTGAGTTGTTTAGACGGCGTGTTTGCGCTCGCGTGCGTTATCTTGCAGTAAGTCACACATTACTCAAGTTGCCGAGAGTTGTAGAGTCGGTTGAGATCCATCCCGAGTATCGGCATCTAGCGCAAATCTACAGCCCCTATATTTTGACGATTCGTCATTCAAGAAAAAAACGGATAAGAGAAGATGGGCGAGACTGCGCTTGCGAAGTAGCTCGTGCACTTCTAGCGCGGCGTATTCTGCCAGTCGTCAGAGCCTGTCGCGCGTCAAGACCCCACTGCGATAATGTACTCCATCTCTTCTTTGTCCACTCCTAGCGCCCTCGGTGCGGTTCGCACTCGCCGCTCGAACACGGGGAAGAAGATTGTTTCCTCTGTTCCCTGCTCCGCTTCTACCAACGAATGCAAACGCACGGTGAGCCCGATAAAGGAGAACGTGAGTAAGCTCGTCGCATCCGGCACTGTCGCTGCTGGTTTTGTGGCCTCCGCGGCCCTGCAGGCGACGTTCCCGGAACAAGCGCAGGCGCTCTCCATCAGAGATCCTGTTTTCGGCGACATTGAGGTGTGGCAGTTCTTGGTGCTGACCGCCGGCTACTTCATTGGTATCGAGATCTACTTGGATAGAAAGTACGATGAGTCAAACAAGCCCATCATGCCTTCCATCCAGAAGAAGGAAGAAGATTCCGAGGAAGAATGAGTCGGACGCTTTTAGGATATAGAAACTGTTGTGATTAAAACTTCGAGACGCTAGTACTCCACCACCAATATCATCTCGCGAATGGGTTCGCGGAGACCTTTGACTTTTTTGACTTGGATGGCGTGGGCGTGGCTTCGTTCTCCCGCTTCCCTTCAATACCCGACTGTTCATTCAAGTCTTTGTTCTCATCACCAGCCTTTGCTTGTGACGGCGTACTCTTTCGCGCAAACGGATTGGCCTTTGCAGCCGGTGTTGATTTCAAGGCCGGCGCTGGCGTATAACTTTCCGGTTGAGTGTACCCTTGAGTCGGCTCTGGGTCGACAGCCGTTTCAGCGAGCTCTCGAATTCTCGCTACCAACGAAGGCTGCTTGGCGACCGCTGGAAGTTTGAGAACTGCCTGCAAACTCTTTGGTTGTCTGAAGGTTTCCGCAATATCTGAGGCACGACCAAGCTGTTCAGCCTTGCATGCAGTGTGGAAAAGCTTGATAGCTGCCTTTTCACACGCTGCAAGCGCAAGACGAGTGTCATCACCGCAAGTCTGCGCGATCGCCAAGGCCAACTTGGCCTTGGCGGCTTCATCCTCCAAATCGCCGCTCGAGTTTTCTGGAATGACGACTGGCACAGAAACCGGCAGCATCGATAACACGGGCCTCGGATTCGGCGTCGGTCCAGCGCTCGTCCTCGTGATGATGCAGTAGACGGTCGTGGCGGACGTGGAAACGATCCAGTGATGCTGACCGTCCGTTGCGCGCGTGGATGACGAACGGAAGATGGGCGTCCACGATCCTCCAAAGGCGTCAGTTCTCATGCGTACGACACCCATGCTATCTCCGGTCACCAACATGCCTTCCTCTGAAAAGCCTAAGTACGTTAACGTCGCGCCATGAGATAAAGCTACCCGCCCGCGTGCAACTTGGGTGGTGTAACGCATGTTGTACACGGCGTATGCGAGCACTTGATCACCTGGGGCCGGACCAATAGGCGCCGCTTCGTGCCAAATAACAGCCAAAGTGTCATCGCGAGCGGACACACACACCGCATGCCCTTCTAGTGAAATAACTTGTCGCTGTGCGCCTCCTAAGGAGTACACTCGAAGGTATCGCTTTGACGTGACAGCTGCCACAAATGAGGAACCAGTTGCAATAGAGAGAATGCTTTCGCCTGCAGGCATCTTCATTTGCCATTCGCAATCGGACGTCCAGCTGTCATAAGCTCTAAAGTACAAGGTACTTTCATTTTCATCATCCTTCAACGGGCTAGCGAGAGCACAACCCATCTCGCCAGCGACACCCATGGTGTAACCTTCATAGTCTGTGATTGTAGGAATGCGACCCATTCGCGAGCTATCGTGGAATTGGAATTCCACAGAGTTGAAACCTGCCTCTTCAGTACTGACGAGAGATCCGACCATGGAGTAAGACAAAAATCGACGGTTACTTCCCGGAGCAGACGCCACCGAGCCACTTTGGAATGCCGGCTGCGGCTTTGGTCCCATCGCCACTTGCACGACTTGCTGTGGTGCAACCGCTCGCTTTGGCTTGTCTTCTTCGTCATCAATGAAGTCATCCTCTTCCATAGCTTCATCCTCGTCATCATCATCCTGATCCAGCAAATCTGATTTCTTTTCCTCCGCGTATCCCTGGAAATCAATCTCCGCAGCAGACACTTCCATCGTAGGTGGCGCGAGCGGCGGAGCGACGACATCCTTCCAGAGCGCCCATGAGCCGTCATTGTTGATCAGGGCGACCTCGTTGTTGAGTTTACTGAAAGACGCACCGCAAACGAGTTCTGAAGTGTCCGTCATCTTGCTGATGGTGAGTTTCTTCTTCACATCCCAGATGATCACGGTTTTATCTGCGCTCGCAGTCAGCAAATACTTTCCATTTGGAGACCATCGGATGAGGGAGATTTTATCGGAATGTCCCTTGAGCTCCCAATCGATCTCCTTGAAACTATCACGCTCGAAGAATAACACGTCGTTTTCTCGTCCGGGCACCGCCAAGACGGCGCCATCGGGTCGCCACGCCACAGTGTTCAAAAGCGTAGATTCCGCCGTCGCCATTGGCGCCACGGTACCCGTGAACGCGACGTCTCCGGCTTCCTCGTCTTCGCTTCTCGCCTTCAAGACCCAAACAAAAATCATACCGTTGTCATCGGTACCCGCCAAAAAGTCTCCGCGAGGATCAAAGGCTAAGCTCTTGATGCACTTGCTTCTCGGGCACTCGAGCTCGAGCTTGACAGATTTATCCTCCACGTTGATCACCTTCACCGCCGTGTCTTCACCACCGGCGGCGATGTATCTCCCATCCGCGCTCCAGGCGATCGCATGCACCGGCAGCGTAAACCTCGTCACGTTAGCTTCGAACGCTCCCTTCTCCAGAGAAAAAACTTTGACGGCGTAGTCGCTGCTCGCCGTCGCCACCCGTCCTCCGCAAGGAGACGTCGCCAACGCGTTCACCGCATCCGTGTGTTCATCGAACGTCTTGTGCGCCGACCCATCCTCGCTCTTCGGGTCTCGCACCGTCACCAGATGATCCGCCCCGCACGTCACCAACCGTTCCGTCCCTCGCGTTTCCCCGGACGCGTACGCGATGTCACAAGCTCCAGCCACGTGCGCGTACTCCCAGTCCCCTTCCGTCGTCGTCATCGTCGTCATTTTTATTCAGTTCTCTCCGCGTCGCGAGAAACCACCCGTCCGTCGCTCCGTCCGTGACTCCGTCGCTCCGTCTCCCGCCGTCCGTCGCGGCGTCGCGGTGTCGCACCGGACAACCAAACAGCTCGCGGTTGAATTTTAAAAAAACGACGGGAGCGACAGCCAGAGAGCGGGTCGTTTTGCCAACCTAGTAGTCATATCTACTCATTTACTGTATATTGTATCTTAAACACGTATCATTACACCATATATAATACCAAAGAAGATCGAGATTCGTCGTCCAGAACCTAGGTTGGACAACGGGACTACAGATACAATACAACGTTGTATATACAACGTTGTATATACAACGAACCAACACCGATTACGTTGTATCGGCCATAGACGTCGAGGCTCCAGATGTCCGAACTTAGGTTGATAGCGTTATTTTACATTAACTATGTGAACGATGGAGACGCGTGTTTGGCGAGTTATTACTCAATAATTAGCTTGAGGGTCGCCTTTTCAATGGAAAAAGGCAGCGTTTGGAGGGGTGGCCTAGGGTTTACCGTCTAGCGAATTTATGAGGCAATTTGTAATTAGTACATATATTAAGCACTGTAGTGCTATATGGCGACATCATAGACACTATACGCATTAGATAGGCGTTCGTGATATTAAATATGTACGTTGTATATACAACGTCGACTCCAACTTCACGTTGTATATACAACGTACAACCACCAATTACGTTGTATATGCCAACCTAGTCCAGAACGTGAAGCTCGAGCGCTTTCCCCGTCCTCGGTCTCGCGAAGAGGGGAGAGGGAAGACGCGATGCGTGTCGAAACGGTGTGACGACAGTGTTTGACGGACGACGACGACGACGAGGTTGACGAACGCGAGGCGCGTCTGTCGTGGATAGTGGAAACGACGACGACGAGGATGATGGCGACGACGACGAGGATGATGATGGCGACGACGACGACGACGACGACGACGTCGCGCGCTCGCGTGGTTGGACGACGAGGAGGGGAAAGAAGGGCGAGTGCGGTTGCTCCGCGAGCGTCGTCCAAACGACGGGAAGGAGGGTCGGAACGCGCGGCTGAACTGCGAGCGATGCTGGCGGAGGCTGGGAAAAACTTGTCCGGAGGTGATGAGGCGGTGAAATCGGTGGCGGAGGCGCGGGCGTTGATTGAGCGGACGCGAGCGGAGAAGAAGCGACGCGAGTGCGTGGCGCCGACGAGCGCTCGGTTGGCGGCGCTGGAAAAGGAGGCGAGCGAACTGAGAGACGAAGTTCGACGATTGAGAGACGAGAACCAAGAAGCTGTGGATGCATTACTCGCGGAAGCGGCGGCTGTGGCGGAACAAATGGCTCGCACGGAAGAGGTTGAGGGTGAACTCGAGGAGGCGCGGCTGCTGAACAAGCGGCTGGTGAGCGCCGCGCAAGAACTCGCCGAGCTCGTGGACGAGACAGCCACGGAAGAATTGGAGGCTGAGCTCGCGGTTAAAGATGCAGAAATTGCTTCTCTCAAGACAACCATCAGCGAGATTGAAGATAAGCTCGAAGATCGGGATGCGCTTTTGGCAACCATTCGAAGCTTGGAGATTGAACTCGCCGAGAGCGTCACGAGCGCCGAGCTCACCGAGCTCGCCGCCGGCAAGGTCAACTCTCCTGAGCTCATTCTCGCTTTAGAAGCTGAGAACAAGGAAATGCGTGAGCGGATCAACGCCTTGGTTGCCAAAGGCAGCGACATTCCGGCTGTTACGAAGAAGTATGAGGCCGCAGCTCTCGAGGTAGTCTCCCTCAAGTCTCGCATTCGCCTTCTCGAAGTTCAGATGGCTGACATGGTTGACCAACAAGAGCTCGACGAAATCATTCAACAAGAGCGAAGCAAGAATGCTGAGCTTGCTCAAGTCACGGCTCAAAAGGATAACCTTTTGCAGCGCATTCGTGAGCTCGAGGTTGCCATGTCTGACATGGAAGAGGGGGATGTATTCCTGAAGGCGAAGAAGGAAGCGGAAGTTGCCAAGTTGCAGAACATGGACTTGTCTGCTCTCGTCGATTCCCTCACCGCCAAGCTTGCTGAGCAAACGGATACAACTGCAAAGGCGTGGGCCGTCACTGATGAAGCATTGGCGAACGTGAGAGCGTTGGAAGGCGACATGGCGTACATGGACTATGCTCCGGGTATTGAAAGCGCCGTCAAGGCTGCAAAGCAAATGGAAAGCGCCGCGGAACGGGCCGCGGAACTCGCGGCTGGGCTTCAACAACTCGAAGCTGGTATGACGAATAAGAGCTCGAGCCGTAAGACTCCTTTTAAGCGCGGTGGT